>Ga0308006_10000248_pt1 | contig 22628 bp, 22 predicted proteins | sample Neamet69_FD_203150 | JGI IMG/M metagenome (GOLD analysis project Ga0308006, IMG submission 203150) | Marine microbial communities from water near the shore, Antarctic Ocean - #69 | ecosystem: Environmental > Aquatic > Marine > Unclassified | place: Southern Ocean | collected 2014-06-07 | reverse complement strand
GTTATAAATCGCCTAATCAGTTTGAAACTGAGATGAAAATGCCACGGCTAGAATTTCAAAAAGCCTCTTAACTGGGTTGTACTAAAAAGCTTGACCACGTCACTTCCCCCTGGTCCAATAAAAACACAATGTCTTTAACATACTTGGCCGACAATCCCGTTTTGGCGGTAATGTCATCGGCGTCATGGCCGCGTTTTCGAAGGGCCTCAATGTCTGACAAAATCTCCAGAGGTCGGTAACCTCTTCGGGCAATATTTTCTGCCAAACTCATAATTAAGGCATCTTCATCGCTCACATTCACCACCAATGCGGGAATGTGATCCTCACCCAGTAGTGAAAAGGCATTCAGTCGACCCTCCCCACACACGAGCAAGTATTTAGGCTTGCCATCATCTCCATCACGTGGCGTCACCGTAATGGGCTTTTTAAGGCCAATGTCTCGGATGTTATCCACGATTTCACTAAAGACCTTTTCATTGCGATCTCGTGAATTTAAAATTTCTATCCGATCAATCGGCACCATTACCACGCTTTCCGGTAGTTCGTTCATCATGTGTCATCCCTCTTTTTTAAGTTTGTTTAAATAAGTTGTTCAGCGTGTTTTTATCGCTGTCTGTTAGCTGTATTCCCCGTCTATTCTTCATCACACCCCTTAAGCCCCCCTGGTCCGACTGACCTAGCATAGCCCCGACTGACCTGACGTCGCCCTGTCATACCGTGTAAAACCCTTAAATCGTCAAACCGAAAGCACTCAAAGGCCTGGCTTGTTTTGTTGTTTACGCGAATTTCTTGGTGAGCCAAGTCCAGTTGTGGTAACAGGTAATAGTCTAGGGCTGCGTCGTTGTCTGGGTTCAGCCGAATGGCTACGGTTAAATCCGCGACCTGGCGTTTAGGGCTAAACACAATGCGCCAATAAAAATGGCCGGCAGCAGTGGTTTGGCACCGAACCAACACTAGGCTAATGGCCATTTCTTCGTTGATGTGAAGTAGGCCAGATTGGTCATCACGCCGTATGTGCGCGCCAGATTCACTCATTAGGTCTTCTGTGCTTTGAATAATTTTAGGGTGCAATGCGCGCAGACGCCGATCGGCTTCCAAATCTTCAAGGCTGCGCTTGGTATAAAACCCAACCCGCTCGTAAGCTGCTGTGAGGCTGCCAAAGCGGTTGGCAACAGCGCTTGATGTGGGTAGGTCAGGGCACTCATTAATAAGAAACCCCGTCAAAACCCCACAGTCCTCATACAGGTTCTTTAAGTGTTCTAAAATATCTTCTTCAGTGGGTTTTTGGCTGCGCTGGGTAATGAGTTGCTGGGCCGACATAAACGTGTCTAGTGGCACAATGCCTTCAAAGGCCGATTCTTTGCGTATCCACATGTCGGGCGGGTTCACTACATGGTGTTGCTTGAGCTTGAAGGACTGTCGGTTATAGACGTTGTTGCCAATGTATTTTTCGTTAGTGAGCACTTGCTTCACAGTGCCGTGGTTCCATTGGCGCTCCCAGTCCGTGGCCACGCCCATGCCATTAAGCCGTGTGGCAATTTCACCAAACTTAAGGCCCTCGTCAATGAGCCAGGTGTACATCTGGCGTACTGTCATTACTTCCTGCTCTGGCCCAGGCCGTAAAATAACCCGGTCTGTCGCTAAGCTTTTATGTTCACCTCGCTTAAGCTGTGCCTTTAGCGCCCCAGACTGATCCACCAGTATACGGCGCAGCCCAAAGCCTGCCGCGCCACCTTGTCGAAAGCCCAATTCAATAAGCCGGCATTGCCCTGCAAACACTTTGGCAGACAACTCGCGGCTGTATTCACCAGCCATGGCCCTTTTGACGCTTTTAACAATAGTGGACGTAGGCGAGCCATCGTTTTCAAACTGCTCGGCACAATAGTCCACTTGGATGCCAGCTCGCCTGCAAATGTACTCATAATAGGCTGATTCATCGGTGTCTTGAAAACGCCCCCAGCGGCTGATGTCGTAGACCAGAATTACGGTAAAATCTGTGGTTCCTGCTTCTACATCAGCAATGAGCTGAGTCAGGGCTGCTCTTCCTCCAATGGAAAGGTCGCTTTTGCCTTCATCAGCATAGGTCTTCACAATTTCAATGCCCCGGGTTTGGGCGTACTCTAAAATCTTGTCGGCCTGGTTGTTGGTTGAATACTGTTGGTGCTCCGTGGACATCCGCACGTACTGGGCACCACGAATCACCTTAGGTATCGATGAATTGGTCTCATCCATGAAAACCCCTCCTAATGCACATGCTGGCAGGCTGGCTGTGAGGCAGGGTGTGGTGAAACCCGAGGGCCAATAAAATCATGACGTTTGGGTGATACGCTCGTGCAAATAGAAATGCCCAACAATCTGGCCAAAGCCTGTGTTTTAGTAATAGGGCGGCTGGTTTCTAAAATTTCTTCAATGAGCTGCTCGGCATAGTGCCGCTCAAAGGCTTTCAAATCCGCCAAGGTATAAAAAACATGCCGGCCTTGGTAGAAGAAGTGTGGGCCAAGCCCCAAAGCCCGCCATTTTTGTAGGGTGATGGGTGCGCGTTGTAATCGCTGCGCAGCTTCAAGGGTGGTGAAGTGTGGTTTATTGGTCATGCTAGTACTCCATACATTTGTAGTTAATGAATGAAGTGCCATGTACGCTCTGAGGCCAGCAGTTAGCAAGTGCTTTAAATGAACAAAACCTAACGGACACCGGTTGACAAAAAACTTTGATCCAGACTCTGCTGCGTTTATTTAAACCAGTCGAGCATTTTTTCTAGGAAGAATTCTGAAAAATGAGCTAGAGCTAGTAAAAATCTGATAGTTCATCCCACCCCAAAAAGATTTTGTGCTAAAATTCTTGTTATGAACGGAATCTATCATTTGGTTAAAAAGTGATCAATTTCCGTGCGGTAGCCTGCGCGAGTGAAAAATTCCACATCATCAGAATCGGTGCATCTTATTGCGCCATTCATAATGTTACTGTCCGAACATCATCCACTGTTAAAAAAAAGCCATACACATAGCCAATGAACGTCCTCGAGCGCGACTATTACACCATCGAAGCCATTGAGCTTATGCCAGAAGCGTCTCAGCGAGACCTTGCAAAATACACAGGCATGAGCCTTGGCAAGGTGAATTATTGCCTCAAGGAATTGGTTCAAAAAGGTTGGATCAAAGCTCAAGAAATTCAACGTATTGACGGCCGTTGGGCAGGATTATATCTACTGACGGCAAAAGGGCGTGCTGCACAAAGCGAACTAATCCACAATTTTTTGGCCTATAAAATGGATGAGTTGGAAAAGCTCAGTACTGAAATTGATCGAGTTCATCAAAAAATTAGACGAATTGAGTAACTAATGAATGATCGGTTAGGCCTCCTTTGTTGGTAAGTAGCTGGAAGTAGGCCGTAGTGTTAGCATCAAAGTGCTGTTAGAAAAAGACAACTGTTACATCGGATTTATTCTTTAGGTAAACACAATGATACAAAAAGTAAGAAAAGCCGTTATTCCTGTTGCGGGATTGGGCACCCGAATGCTGCCAGCAACAAAGGCAATACCAAAAGAATTACTTCCAGTTTATGACAGGCCAATTATAGAGCACGTCGTTAAAGAGGCTATTTCAGCAGGTATAACTGAAATTATCTTTGTTACTCGCAGTGGTAAAGAAGCGATTGAAAATCACTTTGATGCGCATTACGAGCTTGAGCATAGATTGGAGAAAAAGGGCAAGGAAATAATCCTTGGGACAGTGAAAAACATTATTCCTGAAGGGGTAAAGGTCACATCAATTCGACAAAATGACGCCCTAGGTCTAGGGCATGCAGTTCTCTGTGCAAAACACTTGCTCAATAATGAGCCTTTTGCGGTTCTACTTCCGGACGTTCTAGTACTCGATCAGATTTTCCGGGGCATGAACTATAGCTTCTCATCGCTACTCAAAGCTTGGAATGCAACAGGAGTAGGGCAGATAATGGTCGAACGCGTATCTGAAAGAGATGTTGAAAATTATGGAGTTGTTGATATAGGTGGACATATAGCTAAGCCTTTTTCGAGTATAAAAATCAATAAATTAGTTGAAAAACCGTCATTCAAAGATGCTCCTTCAGATTTAGCTGTTCTTGGACGGTATATCCTTCCGCCGGCTGTATTGGGTTTACTCGAAAGCACACAAGTAGGGGTTGGTGGAGAAATTCAGTTAACAGATGCACTGGACGCATTGTTGGAAATAGACAGTTTGAATGCCTTTTTAACTGATTCCTCAACCTTTGACTGTGGCAACAAGCAAGGCTTTCTGGGCGCTAACCTGGCTTTAGGTATGCGTGATGAACAAACGAAGAAATACTTGATGGAATTGATTCATAAAAATGGTTGGTCTATACCTCTGTAAATAATGCGTGCTTATTGTGGTTTTTTATGAAATCACCATCGACTGATTTTAAAACGATAGTTAGATCTACGCCTTTAGTGTTTATCGATTTAATTGTGCGAGACAGTGACGGAAATGTGCTATTAGGCAAGCGGAGCGATCGGCCAGCGCAAGGCTTTTGGTTCGTCCCCGGTGGGAGAGTGTTAAAAGATGAATCATTTGACTATGCATTTAAACGACTCATCAAAGAAGAATTAGGACTTAATTCAGTAGAATCAAAATTTAAAGGGATCTACCAGCATTTTTATTATGATAACTTTTCAGAAGATGACTTTACAACGCATTACCTTGTACTTGCTTATGAAATTACCTTTAATAGTGATTTAGCGTTATTACCGCTTGAGTAACATTCGATATATAAATGATTTTCTGAAAAAGAGCTGATTGAGAGTGAATAAGTACATGAACACAGTAAATAGTATATGCAATAAAATAAACAAGAAGATTCTTCTTTGAATAATAATTAATTTAATATCACTCATCAAATGAAAACTTTTAAACGGAATTCTATATGATTACTCCTGTTATTATGGCCGGGGGCTCAGGCTCTAGATTATGGCCATTAAGTCGTTCGTTATATCCTAAACAGTTTCTAGCATTAAACGGCCATGGAACGATGCTACAACAAACATTAGAAAGGCTTTCTGGTTTAACGGTTGAGCGTCCGGTAGTTATTTGCAATGAAGAACATCGCTTTATCGTCGCAGAGCAATTACGTGAAATCAATAAATCAGGCGCTATTATTTTAGAGCCTGTTGGCCGCAATACGGCACCTGCAATCGCATTGGCTGCAAAGATAGTTATTGATTCTAAAGATTCATTAATTCTTATTTTAGCGGCTGATCACGTTATTCAAAATGACGCTGCTTTTGTTGATGCTGTCGAAAAAGCTATCCCATTAGCAGAAGCAGGAAAACTTGTAACATTTGGTATCGTACCTACAGAAGCCCATACGGGTTATGGCTACATAAAGCGTGGCGTAGCGGTTGGTGATGGCTATCAAGTCGATACCTTTGTAGAAAAGCCCAGTGCCAATGCTGCCAGCGAGTACTTAGAGGGGAAAGATCACTACTGGAATAGTGGTATGTTCCTAATGAAAGCAAGTCGGTATTTAGAAGAGTTAAACCAATTCAGACCAGATATCTATAAAGCATGTGTAAGTGCTTTGGAAAACACATCAAAAGATGAACACTTTATTCGAATAGATAAAGTGGCTTTCGAAAAATGTCCTGATGAATCTATCGATTATGCGGTAATGGAAAAAACAGACGATGCAGTTGTTGTTCCATTAGATGCCGGGTGGAGTGATATTGGTTCTTGGTCTGCCTTATGGGATGTTAATAACAAAGATGCTGACGGTAATGCGGTGATTGCTGACAGTATAAGGCATGAAACCACTAACAGCTTAATTCAAGGCAGTGAAAGATTAATTGTCACGGTTGGTGTCGATAATTTAATTATTGTTGATACCAAAGATGCTTTGCTTGTTGCGAGTAAAAATAAAGTACAAGATGTAAAGAAAATCGTTGAACAATTAAAAGAAGACGGCAGAAAGGAGTTTAGGAATCATCGTGAGGTTTATCGCCCTTGGGGAAAATATGACTCTATCGATACTAGCACGCGCTATCAAGTGAAGCGAATAACGGTTAATCCAGGTGAAAAACTGTCTATTCAAATGCATCACCACAGAGCGGAACATTGGATTATTGTATCGGGTACGGCCAAAGCCACAGTCGCTGAAAAAACACAGCTACTTACCGAAAATGAGTCTATTTATATCCCTATTGGCATTACTCACTCGTTAGAGAATCCAGGAAAGTTGCCGCTAGAGATTATCGAAGTGCAAACTGGATCTTATTTGGGTGAAGATGATATTGTGCGCTTCGAAGATCTATACGGTAGGGCTTGAATATAGCGGGTGAGCTATTTAATATCCCCCAGGCACCTCTAAAAGTTGCCTTTATATGGTGAAAAACTCACATGTAAATCACAAGAATAATAATCATGTCACAGACCGGGTTTTTCGAATGTGATGAACGTTTTAAAAATTAGACGAGAAAGATCCGCCGGTTAGTTCCCCCTAATACCTGTGCCGCCGCCTCTGCAGGGATGGTGTGCGTATAGGCCGCTGCGAAAGCCATTACGAGTAAGCGGTATAAATTACTATTAAGACTCGTGACGGCGTTACATGCTCCTGAATTGCGCTGTTATTTCGAAGCTAGTGATTATTTACAAGCTCAGCATGTGTTTTAACCTGCTTGGAAAATATTTTAAAATTTCATTTTAGAGTATAGGCCTTTGCAATAAAGCTAATAAAATCACATGATAGATTTACAGGAAAGGTGGCGTTTTATATATAATTACCAAGATTTATTTAGGTGACTATATAATATCATTATTCTTTTTATTTGTGGCGATTGAAGCGAGAATAGGTCATAAATCGAATGAAAAACATCTAGAGTGATTATGTTATTCTAAATATATTGAAATATTAAAGGAAGTAAAAATGAAAATAGCAATTGCAGGAACAGGTTATGTAGGCCTTTCTAATGCAGTATTATTAGCTCAGCATAATGAAGTTATTGCGATTGATATAATAAAAGAACGAGTTGATCTTATTAACAATAACAAACCGACTGTAGCGGATGTTGATATTGAAAAGTTCTTGATTGGAAAAAAATTAAATCTAACTGCAACTATGGATAAAAATGAAGCTTATAAGAATGCTGACTTCATTATTATCGCAACACCTACGGATTATGATCCAGAAACAAATTATTTCAATACTAAAAGTATTGAAATCGTGGTAAATGATATTCTTGATATAAATAGAAAAGCGACAGTTATAATAAAATCTACTGTGCCGGTAGGGTATACTAAAAAATTAAATGAGAGGCTCAATACAAATAATATAATTTTTTCTCCAGAATTCTTGCGAGAGGGCCAAGCTCTACATGATAACTTATACCCGAGCAGGATAATAGTTGGAGAAAAGTCCGATCGTGCAGTTATGTTCGCTGGCCTATTAGAACGCGGAGCTGTTAAAAAAGACATTCCTGTATTATATACTGATTCGACAGAAGCTGAGGCAATTAAATTATTTTCTAATTCGTATTTAGCAATGAGAGTTTCATTTTTTAATGAACTTGATTCATACTCTGAAGTGTATGGGTTAAATTCAAAAGATATTATAGATGGTGTTGGCTTGGATCCTAGAATTGGAACCCACTATAACAACCCTTCATTTGGATATGGGGGGTATTGCTTTCCAAAAGATACGAAACAATTAAAAGCAAATTTTATAAATGTTGATAGTAATTTAATAGGTGCAATTGTTGACTCAAATGAAACTAGGAAATCATTTGTATCTAAACAAATATTAGCTAGGAATCCTGATGTAGTTGGGATATATCGTCTAATAATGAAAAGTGGCTCAGACAATTTTAGGAGTTCTGCTGTCCAAGGGGTTATCGAAAAACTTATTTCAGAGGGGGTAAGAATTGTTATTTATGAACCTGCTTTAAGCGAGAAAGAGTTTGAAGGTCACGAAGTTATAAGTGATATTGCAGAGTTTAAATCTTTGTCTAACGTTATTGTCGCTAATCGTGTTGAAAAAGATATTTTAGATGTATTATCTAAAGTTTATACACGAGATATTTTTAATGGAGATAAATAGAGATGAAAAGAATTTTAGTAACAGGTGGTGCTGGTTTTGTAGGTAGCCATCTTTGTGCCCGTTTGGCATTAGACGAAGCGAATGATGTTTATTCATTAGATAACTATTTTACGGGAAGTAGAAATAACCATGTTCAGAACGTAACATATATAGAGGGTAATACAGCTGATATTGCAGAGCTTATAAATTTCAAACCCGATATGGTTTATCATTTAGGAGAGTATTCTAGGGTTGAGCAGAGTTTTGACGATATTGATAAAGTATGGCATTTCAACAAAGATGGAATATTCGCGGTTTTAGAGTTTGTTAGGGCATCTGGTTGTAAAATTCTTTATGCAGGTAGTAGTACTAAGTTTGGAGATGGAGGGGATGGTAAAAATGGCTCCCCATATGCTTGGACAAAATCGACCAACACAGAGCTAGTGGCAAATTATGGGAAATGGTTTGATGTACCTTATGCTATTACGTATTTCTATAATGTTTATGGCGAACGTGAGATACAAACGGGAAAATATGCAACTCTAATTGCGCTTTTAAAAGAAAAAATGAAAAATAATACCTCTCTTACAGTAGTTTCACCTGGTACTCAAAAAAGGAACTTCACTCATATCGATGATATCGTGAATGGTCTAGTTCTTGTAGGTGAGCAGGGGTATGGTGATGAATTCGGAATAGGGAGCACAGAGGCATTTACTATTATTGAAATTGCTCAGATGTTTGGGGGCAATATAGAAATGCTAGCTCCTCGAAAAGGAAATCGGATGACTGCAGAGGTTATTAGTTCCAAAACTGAGGCGTTAGGCTGGAAAGCTAAAAAGTCAATTAAAGACTATATAGATCAACAAAGAAAAACAAATTGGACTTAATATGAGAATTAACTACATTGCTTACTTGGACCCCTTCAAGTTTAATGGCGGTGGAGAGATGATAATGAACTCTCTTTTGTCGTATGCAAAAAGTCTAGATTATGAGATCTTTATAACGACAATGTCACCAAAACAAAATAATTATATTGACGATGCTGATATAACCATTTTGTGTGATGTTTTTAATTCTCCCTCTTCTTTTTCAAAATTTGATCGTAATTTTTTAAATCGAATTATTGCCAAAGGACAATACTTTCATTTTGATAATTCATATGTAGATACTTGTAATCTAGATTACTTACCTTGTAATGGCTTTAGTGGAATTAATTGTGAATACAAGTCAATGTTTGAAATAAAATCAAATATTAAAAGAAGAGAAGTAACAACGAAATGTTTTCAGGCGAATATTATTGTAGAAAGTTTGTACAAAAACTCTTTGTCTAATATTTTCTTGTCTCCCTTACATTATCAAAAAGTATCAAAAATGATGGGGATTGAAGATAAAGAGAATTTTATTTTGAGGCCAACTGTAGATACTACAATGTTCTATGATCGTGGAGAAGAGCGAGATATTGACTATATTTTTGCAGGTGCAATTAGCGAAGCAAAAGGAGTAGGAAATCTAATTGAATATTTTAAGGGAACAGATAAGAAAGTAGTAATGATCGGGAAAAACATATATGGAGAAAAATTAGACTTTGCCGAATATATAGGATTCATTCCTTATGAGGAAATGCCTAAGTACTTTAACAGAGCAAAAAACTTTATTTATCTTCCGAGATGGCCTGAGCCGCAGGGGCGAGTCGTAGTGGAGGCTGCTCTTTGTGGCTGCAACTTAATTACAAATGACAACATTGGTGCAACGTCTTTTGACTTTGATATTGGAAACCAAGACAATCTTCGTGATTCAGAACAGGAGTTTTGGAATTATATTATAGGCATTAAAGGTAGTTAAAGCTTATGAGTTATAGCTATTTATCTTAATGTTGGGGGTAGAGAAATATTCAAAATATATAGTAATACTATCGAGTGGCTTTGTTCGGTAAGAATATTTTTTATTTGTTTTAAACATCGCTTGTACTATATTTACGACATAATTAATATATTATGGTCTAATTGAATTAAACTAATTTATTCTATATAATAATGAGCCACTTGCAAAAACATTCCCAAATCAGCGCGTTAATTGCCAATTAAATACCAAACCAACAGATCTTCAGACAAAAATAACACATTACCTTACATAAAGGCGCCAAACTGCTATTTTCACGAATTACGCGCGTGCTTTGACCGCCTGTGAGTAGGATCAGACCATTTTACAGTAGCTAAATACGTGTATTTCCACTAGTCTCTCCTGAGTTAACATACAGGCCGCCTCGCTGATTAGTTCAGCGGCCATTTTGCCTCAGGTGCGTCACTTTTAAATCGGCGCTAGTGGGTCATTATTGCATCGGCGGTAACACCACCGAACTCATCTTTAAGTCGGCCATTGGTGCGCTCAACGCCACTGCGTTCTTTGTAGCGGAAGGCATCATTGGGGTCCATGCCTTCTTTAACGCCTTGTCGTGGATTGTGGTCAATAAGGGGAACATGGCCCAGTTCCCTGCAGTGTTCGTGTAAATCGAAGCTACAATAGGCCGCATCCATCAAATCGTATAGGCTAGATTAGACTCTGCGAACGTTTTAAACGAACGGGAGAATGTGGCTTCCGACGGCAGCGGTTTATAAGCCTCAAAACCGCATATGCGTTGAAGCATTCGGTCAACGCTAAGCCGATCAATTAAGGCCCGTGTGGTGCCTAGGTTCAGTACTGCTTTGGCGACAAAGGCGCAAGCGATGGCAAGACGATCTTTTGTTGGCCGGCCATTGGCCTGTCCGGTGTAGGGTAAATGCCGGTCTAGCTGAACCCATTCAAGGATATGAATTAATTTCTCCAACTTGGGTGAAGTGCTATTGAATTCGGCACACAGCGATGGAAATAAATGGGTTTGAATTTGCGTCCAGCGTTGAGACAAATAGGATTCTGAGGTAGTATGCATAAGGTGGGTGCGATAGGTTTTTAGCGATTTCTATCATGCCAGAAATGGCCACCCACCACCATTTTTTTGCAAGTTCTCAGGCTTGAAAAAAACGCTCGTTTGGGGACTTTTGCAAGTGGCTCTAATGTAAGTACAAAACTCATACCTGTTAATTTAAAACTAAAACTATTAGCGTAATAAGTGAGTGAAGCTATACCTCAGCCAAAAGACTGCTTCAGTATTAATAATAATTGCCCTGCTCCAACGGGGGCTGATTGTAAAAAGCCAACAGGTATTTTATTTTTTATAAAAAAGTTTAAAGTTAAGTGTTTCAAAACTTCGCGAGATACGGGCCAAGCCGAAAAGCTCTCCAGCTTATTCTTTAATGCTCGTAATCATACCCTAATAGGGAAAGGGAGGTGCTAGGTCTGTGATCGTATAGCATATAGATAACGTTGTGTAACAAGGTTTTACAGTCTTTAGCTTAAGGAAATTAAATAATTGTAGTGCAATGATAATCTAAGTGTACTTATCTGTTTTTGCTTATATGTATTTTCAGATCGAAGCGGGATGGAATTATAAATATAAAACTGTTGCCATTTAGAGCATGGAGAAGTAATGCTTAAGTTAATGTTTTCGTTGTCATCACTTTCTCTTGTAGGTTATGGAATCGGCTTTCTTAACCAGGTGTTAATAGCTAACAGGTTTGGATCTTCTGCTGAACTTGATTTATATCTTATTGCATTATCGGTAGTTAATATCGGATGGTTTTTTTCTGGGCCTATTAGTGAAGTCACGATCCCTCAGTTTTTTGATAAAGCTAAATTGAACATATCTTCAGGCAGTTTATATTTTTCTCAAATACTAAATAATATATTTATATTTTCATTTTTAAGCTCGTGCATGATTTATACTCTCCTTCCATTTATATTTTACCACATAAATTCAGAAAACGTTTTCAGCTATGTAGTCTTTGAAGATGTAGTGGTATCTTTAGTGCCAATTATACTTCTATGTGCTGTTAATCATTTTTTTCAAGGGGTGTTGAACTCATTAAGTGTCTTCATTGCTCAAAGTGTAGGGAAAATAATAACTGCAATTATCTCTATGATTATCCTTATTATGTATTTTGATCTTCTCGGAATACAGGCCATTATTTATGGGCTTGAAGTTGGTCTTTTCACGTTTGTCATTATTCAATTTATATTAATTAGAAGGCTGGGTGTAAAGTATGTTTTATTTACTAGCCCATTTTTAGGTAAAAGATTTTATAAAGCAACAGGCGCACTATCTTTAACTTACTTTGGTACAGCGTTATTACCTGTATTTGAAAAGATTATCTTTCTTATTTTTGGTATAGGATTTATATCTTCATATAATTATGCTTTTTTATTGTTGCAAGTAGCACTACAAGTAATATCAGCAGGTGTTATTGCTGTTGCTTGGACAAGTTTTATGGAATCGTTGCGTAACAATAATAATGATAGCGCTCTTGATGGACTTTATAACCTGTCTTTGAATGCTTTTATAGTCTCATTTTTTGTAGCAATGTTTATTTTTTTCTCCAGTAAAGAATTCGTCTATATAGTATTCTATAGTGGTAATTTTGATGAAGACTCACTATACCTGACATCCAAGCTACTTAAATTATTAATATGGAGCCTACCATTTTTTATAGTTAATGCATTGCTAAGTAGGGCATTGGTCACTATTAATGGTGTGCGTGCTGTAGTAGTCGGCAATTTAATCAGTATATTATTCACTTTCACTCTTCTTTTTCTTGCGTATCAATATGAATCATATATTTTCGCAGTGACAGTGCCTGTAATTATCCAAATTTTATTAGCTATATATTATATCTCACAGTATAGAAATTCTTATAAAAATAAAAATATTTTCCATATAAAGTTTGTCAAGACTTTTGTTTCTTTAATACTAATCATTTTGTTTTTTGGAGGATTTAGCCTGTTGTTCGAAATGAATATTTTTATCTTGGGTAAACCAAAATCTGAATTATTGATTTTTTTAATATATTCTTCGCTTATCTATATTGCTAGTGCATTTATAGTGATTGCAATAAAAAACAAACTTACCAGTAGGGTGATATTTTGAATTCTATTTTAGTTGATTGCAAAAATTTGGCTTCGTATAGCGGTGGAATATCAGGATATTTTAAACCATTATTAAGAGCATTGATAAAACACTTTAAAGATGAGTGTTTCGTACTAGTTACGCATGAAAAGTTTGATACGAATTTTTTAGAGGAGCTTAATAATTGGGAATATAAAATAGTACCATACAAAAAGACGGGGATTTCTCAGTTAGATATATTAGTCTATGATCTTCTGATTTTCCCTAGAGCTTTAAAGAAGGAAAGTGGAAAGGTATTTATCTCTCCTTACTATGATTTTATTCTACCTAGAAAATATAGAATGAAATCACTGATAACAGTGCATGATATGTGTTATTGGGAATTAAAAAGTCAATACCCTCGTAAAGTGAGGTGGTATTATATGCTACTATTGAAATTAAATTTATCGCTTGCCACTAAAGTTGTTACAGTTTCAGAAACTAGCTTGGAATCGATAAAAAATACATTTGGAAATAAAGCCGCTAATAAAACGAGTGTTATATATAATACATTTGCAACTAGCGATGTCCCAAACGTGTTATCAAACTCAATCAAAAACCCTCAAACTAAACGGATCCTATATACAGGCGGATTTGAAGGTAGAAAAAATGTAGAAATGATTTTTTCTGGTTTGTCCGAGGTCAAGAAAAGAGTGGATGTGAAGTTGTTTTTTACTGGTGATTTTGTTGATAATGATAATCTAAAAGCACTTATAGATAAGTATGGCTTACGTGACACTGTTATCTTGACAGGTCTCTTATCATCGAAAGAAGTAGAGGAACATTACTCTTCATGTGATGCTGTTATAAACTTGTCTCTATGTGAGGGGTTCGGTCGTTCTAATCTAGAAGCTGTGAAGTATGGAAAGGCATTAATTTGCTCTGATATAAAAGTGTTTCGAGAGTTAGTTGATGGCTATGCTATTTTTTGTAATCCAATGGATAAAATAAGCATCGTCAATGCGATTTTTTTAAGTTTTAATGAAAAACAAAATCTTAAAAATTTCTCATTTAAAAAATTTGAGTTAGAAAGTAACGCTGTAAAATTAATTTCTATATTAGAGGATCTGATTAATGGAAGGTAGTCCTTTAGTATCTGTTATTATTCCAATGTATAACTCAGAAATATATATAGTTGATACCATTAATAGTGTACTTGCCCAAAGTTATATCAACTTTGAAATATTGGTCATTGATGATTGTTCCACTGATCGCTCATTCGATATTGTCTTAGATATGACTAGAAATGACAGTAGAATTCGCTTATACAAGCTATCGGAGAATTTTGGTGGGCCAGCGAGGCCTAGGAATTTAGGGGTTTCAAAATCTAATGGAAAGTATATAGCTTTTTTAGACTCTGATGATTTATGGGCTGCTAATAAATTGGAAATACAATTGAATGTAATGCTAAATGGTAAGTTTAATTTCACAAGCACTAGTCAAAGAAATATTGATTCATCAGGAAAATACATATCAAGAAATTTATTTCTAGGAAGAATAAAAGGCCTATTTATATCTAGAAATAGTTTGCCAGATTTAATAATAGGTAAACATATTGCTTTGTCTAGTGTGTTAGTCAGTAAGGATGCATTAAAATTCGATTTCGATGAAAGCTCACAATTGATTGCTGTTGAAGATTATTTTCTGTGGATGAATATATTGAATGAACAGGATGTAAATTATCACTTTATTGATATGGAACTTTTGGATTATAGAGTATTAGCTGGCTCGATAAGTCACAGAGGAAAAAAGTACAATCATGAGGCAAAAAGTTTGTTTGCTACGCTAAAATTCATCTTATTATCTGAACGTTATGATTTATACCCTTATGTCTTGAAATCTATATTTTTTGGATTAATTGTATCGCTTAAAAATCGCCTATGACACATTCTTACTTGATTGTTTTTATATTTGGATTAATAATTTTTTTACCGACAGCACTGTATAAGTATGTTCAAGCTTCATCTATGAGTTTCGGGCTTTCCTTGTCATTGGTTGCCTTAGTTGCGTATTTGACGCTTTCAAGGAGGAGGTTATTTTTTGAAATGAGATTTGTTTTATTGATTGTCTTTTCTCTGCTTTTGGTCTTGGTATTAAGTACTTTTTCATATTTTTTTGATGAGGTTTATTTTGAGTTTTCTAGATTTATTGGCTCCTTCTTCTATTTAGCTATCGTTTTAATTTTGTCTTATTGCTTTTGTCTTCTTCTTGTTGATGTTAATGAGTCACTTTTTCGACGTACCCTTAATTCTATTTTTTATTTGTTAGCGTTCGACGGTTTGTATTCCACAATCGGGTACTATTTTTTTGGTCAAGCTAAAAATCTTATATTATTCACAGAGCCTTCACATTTTGCAATTGCTTTTAGTCCATTTTTTCTTTATCAGATGGTTGAAAATTATAATGTAAAATTTAGACTTATCTGTATAATTTTGGTCGTTGCTTTTATTTCTATAATTTTCAAGAGTCTTGTTTTGCTAGCTTCTTTATTTGTTGCTTTGTTGATTGTCTTAAAGAAACGTGACGCTATAATTTATGCTATTTTATGCTCATTTATAGTGTTCATTAATATTAGCGAGTTGTCGTACTTTATAACTAGGCTGGATTTTTCCGGAGAAAGCAAAAATTTATCTGTTTTAGTTTTCCTTTCAGGTTACGAAAGAGCATTTTTGAGTATTAAGGATACTTTTGGTTTAGGCATAGGTTTTCAGCAAATGGGATATTTAGGGCAGGATGGCAAATATATGGGTATTATTTTCGATTTGACTGGGTATAGAGTAAATTACAATGATGGAGGTACTGTTTCTTCAAAAATAGTATCTGAACTTGGGATTTTTGGCGTATTCTTATTGTTTTTTTACTTAGTGTATTTTATTAAGAGCTTTTACCGTTTGCGAAAATTTCTACATTCTAATATAAATAATATCCTACCTTGGGGAGGGGTCAAAATGTTTTTAACTTCAGTTTACTTAATGACTATTGTAGTCTTATTTATACGTGGTACAGGTTACTTTACTAGTAGCTCATTTTTGTTTTTAACCTCATTGTATTTTTTGGCTAGCAAGCTAGGCAGGACTGCTTGTAGTAGTCCTGCGCATATAAATTCCTAGCCATACTGCAGAAAGGGTTTGATTTTGTTTTAGTGTTTGATGTACTTTAATAAAGGCTTGTTATGATTTTTTATGCTCCAAATGTTCACGTCGGCGGAGGCTTCGAATTATTAAAGTCTTTATTGGATTCGATCAAAGAAGATACGGATAATGTATTTATTTTAGATGCTCGAATTTTTGAGCGTATTAATCTAACTCAGTTTAAAAATGTACACTTTGTTGAACCAACAATTAAGTCAAGGTTTCAGGCTGAACTAATAGTGAGAAAATCTACTCAAAAGCATGAGAAAATATTTTGTTTTCACAGCCTACCGCCTATTTTAGCAAAGTGTAAAAATATATCAGTTTTTATACAAAATAGATTATATATAAATAAATTCCCTTTGGTTGGCTATGGAATAAAAACATCCATACGTTTAATATGTGAACGGTTTATTTTTAAAAGTTTTGCACATAAAGTCACGGAATATATTGTGCAATCCAACTCAATGAAAGAAGAACTTTGTACATATTTTGGTGCGAACAGTAAACCAAATATAAGTGTTTTTCCTTTTTTACCCATTACAGATGTTAATACAAATGATTGGGGTGAAACCCAAAAATATTACGATTTTATATATGTAGCAGATGCTAGTGAACATAAAAATCATAATAACTTGCTAGATGCATGGAAAAAATTAGCAGTAAATGGGCATTTCCCATCATTGGCTTTGACATTACCGAGTAACTGCAAGTTTCAGCCTATTATTGATACCTTAAAGAAATACTATGGCTGCTCCATCACTAATTTAGGTGTATTGTCACGTCAGAATATTAGAGAAGCGTATATTCAATCACATGCTTTAATATACCCTTCGCTTGTTGAGTCTTTCGGCATGCCGTTGATTGAGGCAGAGCAACTGGGGTTACCTATTGTTGCAAGTGAGCTTGATTACGTCCGTGATGTTGTACATCCGATTGAAACATTTAACCCTAATTCCAGCACTTCGATATATCTTTCAGTGTTACGTTTTCTTAATAAAAATGATGAACTCGTAACACTGAGAAAACCTATAGAATTTATCAAATATTTAATATAAAAAATGGAGTTAGTCTTGTTTAAAAATAAAACCTTATTAATTACAGGAGGTACAGGTTCTTTTGGGAATGCTGTACTGAGACGTTTTTTATATACTAATATAAAAGAAATTCGCATTTTTTCTCGTGATGAGAAAAAGCAAGATGACATGCGTAAGCATTTTAATTCTGAAAAGTTAAAGTTTTATATTGGAGATGTGCGAGATTATCAAAGTATTTCAAATGCTATGCGTGGTGTAGATTATGTTTATCATGCAGCGGCTTTAAAGCAAGTCCCTTCATGCGAGTTTTATCCGTTAGAAGCGGTAAAGACTAATGTAATTGGTACTGAAAATGTTTTGGAGGCCTCAATTTTTCATGGAGTTGAGCGCGTCGTATGTTTAAGCACGGATAAAGCAGTATATCCTATTAACGCAATGGGTATTTCAAAGGCAATGATGGAGAAAGTAATTGTTGCTAAGAGCCGTAACCTTCAAGGAACGAATACAACGATTTGTTGTACGCGTTACGGAAATGTCATGGCTTCACGTGGGTCTGTTATTCCATTATTTATTAGGCAGGTTGTTAATGGAGACCCGATTACGATTACTGATCCTTCAATGACTCGCTTTATGATGACTTTAGACGATGCTGTTGATCTGGTTTTACATGCTTTTGAGTATGGTGAAAATGGAGATATTTTCGTTCAAAAAGCACCTGCAGCAACAATTGATGTGCTAGTAAAGTCCTTGCTGGAATTAATGGGTGCTGAGCAACATACAGTTAATATTATTGGTACTCGTCATGGTGAAAAGTTATTTGAAGCGCTATGCAGCAGAGAAGAAATGTTCGTAGCTCAGGAGCAGGGTGAATATTACCGAATCCCTGCTGATAATCGTGACTTAAATTATTCAAAATTCTTTGAGGATGGTGAAGCTGATTTGTCAGTTGTTGAAGATTATAATTCTCATAATACGGACCGTCTCGACGTCGAGGGTATGAAAGAATTATTGCGAAAGTTAGATTTTATTCGTGAAATTGAAAGTGGAAATATCGTTGTACCAGAGGGTGTATAAATGCGTATATTAATATTAGGCGCAACTGGCATGTTAGGTTATAGCCTATTTTCAAATCTACGAGAACTTAAAGAGCTTGAGGTGTTTGGTACAGTTAGAAATATTAAGGGAAAAGAATCTTTTTTTGAGGATTTGGCGCATTATTTGATATTTAATGTGGATGTTACTGAAACTACTGACATTGAACGTGCTATAGCGTCTATAAAGCCAGATGCAGTTATTAACTGTATCGGTCTAATTAAGCAGCATAGTATTTCCAAGCAGCATGTTAGTGCGATTGAAATTAATGCATTATTACCACATCAGATTGCAAATTTGTGCGACAAGTACTCTACAAAACTAATTCACTTCTCAACAGATTGTGTTTTCTCTGGTAAAGAAGGTCTCTATACAGAAGAAAGTATACCTGATGCTACTGACTTGTATGGTAAATCAAAGTGCTTAGGTGAGATTGATTATGCTCCTCACTTGACGCTGAGAACATCTATAATAGGGCACGAACTGAACTCTTCGGTAAGTTTAGTCGATTGGTTTTTATCTCAGTCTGGTGAAGTAAAAGGGTTCTCTAAAGCTATCTTTTCTGGCTTACCTACCTGTTACATTGCTAAGTTGCTTTCTGAACACATCCTTAAATCACCTGAGCTGTCAGGGTTATATCATTTGTCAGTAGCGCCAATAGATAAATATACACTTTTAAAGCAAGTGGCTGAAATCTATAGTAAGGAAATTGTTATTAATGAATTTACGGATTTTGAAATTGATCGCTCTTTGAATTCACAGCAGTTGATTCAGAAGCTTGGCTTGGTTTTACCGTCATGGCCTGCGTTAATTAATTATATGCATAATGATTATGTTAATAGGTATCAGGCATGAAAAGATTAAAAGTTGTTACGGTTGTAGGCACAAGGCCTGAAATCATCAGATTATCTAGAACCATTGCTAAATTAGATCAGCATTGTGAGCATATTTTAGTCCATACCGGGCAAAACTATGATTATGAGCTGAATCAAATATTCTTTGATGATTTAGGTATTCGTGCGCCAGATATGTTTTTAGAGTGCGCTGGTGAAACTGCAGCCGATACAATGGCGCAGGTTATTAGTAAGTCAGATAAGATGTTTGCTGAAATATTACCCGATGCGATGCTTATCTTAGGGGACACGAATAGTGCTCTTTCTGCAATATCAGCAAAGCGCAGAAAAATACCTATTTTTCATATGGAAGCAGGTAATCGTTGTTTTGATTTGCGAGTCCCTGAGGAAATTAATCGAAAAATAGTTGATCATATTTCTGATGTTAATATGCCTTATAGTGATATTGCTAGAGAGTATTTACTAAATGAAGGCATAAAACCTGATTTCATTGTTAAAACAGGTAGTCCAATGGATGAGGTCTTGTCTTTTTATAAAGATAAAATTGATGCATCTCCTATTTTACAAACACTTGATCTGATAAAAGGTAAGTACTTTGTTGTCAGTGTGCATCGTGAAGAGAATGTGGATTCAGATAAAAATATTCACAGCTATGTTGACGCTTTAGGCGCTTTAGCAGAAAAGTTTGGTTTTCCTATCATTGTGTCTACTCATCCTCGTACACGAAAGAAAATAGAATCACTGGATTTAAAGTTTCATCCGCTTGTACGTTTAATGAAGCCACTTGGATTTAGTGATTATGTAAAACTTCAGTCGGATTCTAAAGTTGTTTTAAGTGATAGTGGCACTATTACAGAAGAGTCTTCAATTTTAAACTTTGCTGCAATCAATATTCGAGATGCACAAGAAAGGCCTGAAGGTTTTGAAGAAGGTGCTGTAATGTTTACCGGAATGAACGTAGAAAGGATTTTGCAGGCGGTTGATATATTAGAGAGTCAACCAAGTGGGATTGATAGATTAATCAATGTTGTCAAGGACTATGTCGCACCTAATGTCTCTGATAAAGTTATTCGCACCATTATTAGCTATACCGATTATGTAAATCGTGTAGTTTGGAAAAAGTATTAATTAATGCGTGTTTTAGTGGTGACTCAGTATTTTTGGCCCGAAAACTTCCTAATTAATGATTTGTGTTCTGAGTTAGTGAAACGTGGCCATGAAGTTACTGTTTTAACGGGAAAACCAAATTACCCTAGTGGCGTTGTGTTTGATGAATACATAAATAATTCGACTCAATTCGAACATTATGTTGGTTGTAATGTAGTTCGAGTACCTATGGTAGCAAGAGGAAAAGGTCGAGCCATTAAACTAATTTTGAATTATTTTACTTATGCTTTTTCGGCAACGTTCATTGGTGCATGGAAACTAAGGAAAAAACAATTTGATGTTATATTTGTTTTTGAGCCATCACCTATTATGGTTGGTCTACCGGCTATTTTCCTCAAAAAACTAAAAAAAGCACCCATTGTATTTTGGGTGCAAGATCTATGGCCTGAAACACTTGAGGCTATTGGTGTCGTCAAATCACAATGGTTATTGGATCTTGTTGGTAAGTTAGTTTCATTTATTTATAACGGTAGCGATTTGATTTTAGGACAGTCAAAACCTTTTCTTCATGGGATTCGGTTGTATTCTAATGATGCAACTAAGATTAAATATTTCCCTAATTGGTCTGAAGGTTCACTGAGCAATTCTGTTGTATCACCAGTAGAGGCAATAACCAAGCATGAAGGCTTTTTAAAAATCTTATTTGCGGGTAATATTGGTGATGCACAGGATTTTCCTGCTATTCTAAAATCCGTTGAACGAATCAAAAAAAACCAAATAAAAGCCAAGTTTTTTATTGTGGGTGATGGGCGTTCGTTTGAGTGGGTCAAGTCAGAAATAGTCAAGCGAAATCTTCAGGACTATATCTATTTACTAGGCCGTTATCCGGTAGAAAAGATGCTAGCTTTCTATAGCTCTGTAGATGTTTTGTTGGTGACCTTAAAGGAAAGCCCCGTCTTTGCAATGACGATTCCTAGCAAAGTACAGTCTTATATGACGGCAGGTAAACCAATATTGACGATGTTGACGGGGGAAGGTTCTAGAATAATAGAAGAAGCAAATTGTGGTTTAATTGCTAAATCAGGCGATTATAAAGTGCTATCTGAAAATATTGAAAAAATGTCAATGATGAATAAGGGTGAACTTGATGCTTTGGGTTTAAAAGCTAGAGCGTACTCAGAAAGAGAGTTTGACCGAGATAAGTTAATTTCCCAGTTAGAGGAGTGGTTTGTTGATCTTAGTGCCCAGAGAAAGGAAGGCCACTCGTGATTTTGTTAACAGGTGCCACCGGTTTTGTAGGCAAGACTTTGGTAACGAATTTATTGTCCAAGGCTTCTGAGGTTAAGGCGCTTGTTCGTCAGTCTTCTTCGGCATTGCCTTTAGCTGTCGATCAGGTAGTCGTGGGTGACTTGGTTGATTTGGCGCTGGACCATTCTTCTGGTTTTTTGAGGGAGGCATTTAATGGTGTTGATGTTGTGGTGCATGCTGCGGCTCGCGTGCATGTGATGAGCGATGATGCTTCTAATCCTTTGGCTGAGTTTAGAAAAGTAAATCGTGATGCGACTTTGGTTTTAGCGCGTTTGGCGGCTGAATCTGGTGTTAAGCGTTTTGTTTTTTTGAGTTCAATTAAAGTAAATGGTGAAATGACTAGGTCAGGTCACCCTTTTACACCGAATGATGTGCATGTGCCTGATGATCCGTATGGTTTGTCTAAGTATGAGGCTGAACAAGGCTTATTAGCTTTGGCACAAGAAACAGGGATGGAAGTGGTGATTATTCGCCCGCCATTAGTTTATGGGCCAGGGGTTAAAGCCAATTTTGCTTCTATGATGAGATGGATGGGTAAACCAGTGCTTTTACCATTCGGTGCCATTCATAACCAACGCTCTTTGGTTGCGTTGGATAATTTGGTGAGTTTTATTAGTTTGTGTGCGGACCGAGAAAAATCACCACAAGCAGCGAATCAGGTGTTTTTGATTTCTGATGGAGAGGATGTTTCCACCACGCAATTACTGAGAAAGGTTGGACAAGCCCTTAACCTTCAATCCCCTTCAGGTATAAAGGCCTGGTTAGTTCCTGTTCCGGTTTCTATCATGACGTTTTTTGCTAAGCTTTTGGGCAAAGGGGATGTAGCCAATCGTTTGTTTGGTTCTTTACAGGTAGATAGTTCTAAAGCCCGTAATTTATTGGGTTGGAAACCGGTAATTACTATGGATGAACAACTCGCCAAGATGGTTAAGGCTGGAGTAAGGGACTTAAATGCAGAGATTACCTAGGAACTTCGGCTTAATCTAAAAAATGTATATATAAA
>Ga0308006_10000236_pt1 | contig 23210 bp, 17 predicted proteins | sample Neamet69_FD_203150 | JGI IMG/M metagenome (GOLD analysis project Ga0308006, IMG submission 203150) | Marine microbial communities from water near the shore, Antarctic Ocean - #69 | ecosystem: Environmental > Aquatic > Marine > Unclassified | place: Southern Ocean | collected 2014-06-07 | reverse complement strand
CCAAGCGCCGAAGTACCCATCGGCGGGTCGAAAGTGAAAGGGTCCGGCACCTTGAACGCCTTGAACTTCTCATGAGGCGGCTTCTTCCCCACTCGGTCGTTCTCACCACAAGCCTTCTTGAGCATGGCCTCGCTGATCCCGAGCCTCTCAGCAAGCTCTGCGGTAGAGGAGTAACCCCACATGTTAGCCAGTGTCATGCAGTCCAGTCCTAGCATCCTAGCGAAAGCGAGCGCACCAAGCCCATTCATGATGTTGTCTCCACTATCACCATTCCCATCATAGTCTCGAACTCTCTTTAGCCCGCGTACGGGCGGAGGCGGCGGCATGGCTGCGTCGCCCTCAGGATCCGGAGGCGGGTCCCCACCACCGACAGGCGCATCGCCAGGCGGACCGCCATCTCCATTGTCACCAGGATCCCCCACAGGCACCGCAACAGGCGCCACAACGGGTACCCCACCACCATCCCCACCACCATCCCCACCGACATCCCCACCACCAGCCCCAACCTCCTCCCCAGCTCCCTCCCCAGCCCCCTCCTTTGCCTCCCCACCACCATCATCAACTGCGGCGCGATCCACACCACCTTCAATGCTGAACAGGTCTTGAGTCAACCCATCGATTGCGGGTCCGGCCCCAGCAGCATCTACATATGCAGGTGCGTGTGTAAGCTTGTGGTCTGCCTGGAAGTTGTTGAGGAAAGCCTCGGCGGTCGCATTATTCCCTAGGTCTGCGCCTTTCATAGCCAGGAATATAATCTGGTTCTCTAGCCACTGCTTATCAGAGCTAACTGGGAACTTGCCGGAAATTTCCATCATGCTAGAGATAGGCGCAACCAGGTTATCACCGATGGTTCTAGCCCGTTCAATTTGATTGAGCAGACCCGCGTTGTATGGGTAATTGTTGTTGATGTTAGCGATGGCATTAGCTACAAGCGATTTGACAACCGCGTTAGCGTCAAACAACCTCTGCGCCGCATCATCAGCATCGGGCATGACACTGTCACCACCAGATTCAGGGCTCTGCTCTGGCTCAACAACCATCTCATCGCCAGCAGCTGGATCTTTGGCCGCAGCAGCTCCTGCACCTCCCGCCGGAGAGTTTGCTTTCTGCTCCTCCCCCGCACCGGTCACCGCTGCACCAGCATTAGCACGATCATGCTCCTTAGAAATTGAAGCACCAGGATGAACCGGGATAACTGCCCCCGCACCATCCGCCGCGTCGTTTTCCTTAACGGCGTCGCCAACTGCACCCTCGGGGAGAACGATTCCGGAGAGCTTGAGTAGAAGAGCCTTCGTTCGCTTCTTAGTGCTGTCGTTTGTAGAAAGGAGCCCTAGGTCTGCAGCAAAAGTCGTTGCTGAGGATACCATAAAGGCGGTGGAAGTGTCCCTCTTCTCAAGCCAAGTCATTGCGTCTCCGCTGAACTTCTCCCAAAAGACTGCATCACTGGCGTTGTCATGACCGGGCATACGCTTTCGGCGCTGTCCATCGACATCCCCCAGCTTCATGAACGCTAGGAGTGTACCATCGTGCTCCTTCTGGAATTTCACCCACCCACTAGCCATGATTAAAAAGTGTTCTTAATTTAGTGTAACTCCCTTATTTATTAAGTTTTTACACAATCCTAACCGCACGGCGCTCATTCTGAGGAAGCTGAGTAATCCCCTCACCACCCAGGATAGCCGGAGCCTGGCCCTTCCCATACTGAACCTCGGGGTTGAAAGCAGCCGTCCGACCATCATCGAGCACGTTCTTGTCCTGTGCCAGTGGCTTAGACCTGCGGAACTCGGCCTCACGAGCATCCTTGTAGGTCATCTCCTCGAACCCAGCCTCGTTGAGACCAACCCCATCACCAAGCGCCTCAGACATGCGAAGAGTGATAGGCGTCCTGCGCACCTCCTGCAACCCATACACATCCTCGCTAGCCATCCAGGTGCTACTAGAGTTCTCAGCCCCGTGAACATCCCCGAGCTTGGTATTCTTGTCAGGAGCTCCCTTCACACCATTCTGAGCCTCCTCATGACTGAGAACCCCGGTGTACTTGTGCTTGACTCCGTAGTTAGTACCAAACTCCCACTGATGAGGCTTAACCTTCTTGTGCCAGTCAAAGTGCTGGGTAGAACCGGTACCAAGGAGGTAGGGACCAGCGTTTAGCCCGCCACTAGGAAGCTCAGCAGGAAGACTCCGCTGCGCAGGCAGAACCTCAGACGTAGCCCACTCCATTGCGAAAAAGTGGATTTAATTTGTGTATACCGCCACAGTTTATCATTTTTAGCATGCCTTTGTTTGTGCTGGAAGGCAATTCGATCGCGGGTGGGTTGGCGCACCCTGTGGCTGGTGTTCGAGGACAGAATGTGAAGTCAATGAGGGTGCACGCCCATTCGACTTCTCAGACGTCTCGAGAGGTGACTGTGTGCAGTGACTGGTTGTTCGGTGTGGACGGTTCATTTGTTCTGCCAAAGACCCCTGTGGACACTCTACTGATCAACCCAATGACTCTGCGCAATCCTGTGTACGGAGACCGCGAAACCTGTCACATCAGTACCGGGGAGTCTAATGGACCAGACACCTGGGGCCTGACACTGACAAACGCTGTACTCCCCGCGATTCCGGAGGTACCGCTCCCCCTTAACGCGATCTGGAGCACCGATCTTGCGGGAGCTGCAGCACCTCCAGACATTGAACGCGCTGTTCTGAACGGTAGCGGTACTACAGTGACTGTGACAACACTTGAAGACCATGAGCTTATCGTAGGGGAGGTGATTGACATTGCAACTATTGACTATACTGGTGGCGCTGTGGTAGTTGTGACCATCCCTACGTCTACAACCTTCACCTACACAGCCCCAGGAACGGAGGAGTATGGTGATGTCGGTGAGAGTACGATTTTCCGTTGGTCAATGTATGTGACTGGCGATGGTGATGAGATAGCTACCGTAACGACTCAGGAGCCTCACGGACTGGTTGAGTTTCAGTCTGTGTTCATTGCAGGTGCTACTGCGTACGTAGGTACCCAGGTAGTGACCGGTGTTCCTAGTTCGACAACGTTTACTTTCACACACGGATCTGACGAGGTAATAGGCGGTACCTACACCGTCCCCGCAGCGACAGTGTATGGTAAGGGCGCTGTTGGACATGTGTATACGGCGTATCCGCACGGGGTACTAGTGGACGATGTGGTAGACATTGAGGAAGTCATTGCAAACTACGGCGGTGCGTTTGCGGTGACGAGTATCATTTCAACGAACGAGTTCACGTTTACAACAGCTCTTACTCCTGGGTCTGTCGTTGCGGACTACAGACTGCTTCCGATGTCAGTGGAGTCTGTCGCAGACGTCACGACTGTTTCAACCAACAGCCCACACGGTCTGACTACAAACCAAGTGGTGTCAATGACTGGAAGTGTTGAGATGAATGGTGTAGGTGTTGGAGATACGTTCTACGATGGTAAGTACGGTGTGACGGTGATCGGCGAGTACGCGTTTACGATCCCCCTAGCTGGGACGCACGCGGTTGTAGGCGGAAACTTTGCGCTTCAGTCGGCGGCTCTTGTAAGGAGCGGTGGTACGGTGACTGTGACGACTACGACAGATCATAACCTGTTAGTTGGAATGCGCGTAACATTTGCGGGTGTAACTAACTTCAACAGTACGTACCCGGTGGCCTCTATTGATCCTTCCGGCCGCGTGTTTACATTCGCCTCTGGAGCCGGAACCGAGGGAACTTACGAAGGCGGCACGTTTCGCCGTGCAGGTACCATCGCGACATATGACCGAGCCACGTTCCTTCTTCCGGGTCACGTATATACAATCGCCGGAACGTCGAACTACGACGGAGCCATAACGGTGATGTACGGAACGCCACAGTGGAGCTATCACGCTGTGGATTGGCGGGGTGGAGCTGATGTGAGTGGAACCAGCGGGTGGGAAGACCGCCCCGGCCCTGTCTACCTGTGGGTAGAGTACGAGTATGCCAACAAGGAGGAAGTGGAGTTCGCTAACGAAGCTACGATGACACGTATCCCATACGAACCGATAAGCCTACCCCTCGGTTACTAAAAGACAAAAGATAGACAACCCTGTGATTCTACACTCACAAAATGGTGGTCACTCTGACTGTAGTGGACCAGAGCAGTTTGGTTGGGACCGGTCCGCGGTACGTATCCCACTTCGCGCATGGTGTCCACGCCAAGTCTGCAACCCTACTCGGCTACATGATGGTAGGGACGCCTGCATACACTGTGCTTGTCAGTGACTTCATCCACGTACGGAACTCTCTAGTGACTGACTCTGGCCGCCTGACTTCTGAGCTGATTCTACCTGCTGGAGCCGCGGGGGTGTTTCAGGCCGTGAACCAGACCCTCATTCTGCAGGGTGATCACCAGGACTCGTTCCAGCTGTGGGCCAAGGATATCAACGGGGCCAATGTGGATAACTCTGTCGTGACGGGTAACTACATCTACCTGTGGATTGACTGGGGTGAGAAGCAGCACTACTGAAAAAGAGAAATTGTTAGTTAAATTTGTAAACCAAAGTCATTAAGAATGTCTCAGGAGGCGTATGAGACGTTCTCGTCGGTAGGGTTTGACCCTAAATCCCCAGGTGCCACTGCCCTTGCACAGCAGGTGTACGATGCAGAGTTCAACGATGAGGCAAAGCGGTACCTGGAGGTTCTGTCTATCCCTTTGCAGCAGATGGGTAAAACTCTGTTGACACAGATCGTTAAGGGGGCTGTACGCCGTACTCTGATTAAGCTAGGTGTGAACACTGAGGCGGCCGAGGCCGCTCTGATCGCAGCTAGAACCTCTCTAATCCTGCTGAGGAACGCGGTCACGAGTCGAAGCCTAGTTGGCGGAGCTATTGCAGTCGCAGACCTGTTCCAGACAATCCCGGCCGCTTATACAGAGGTTGAAGCTGTAGTGACTGATGTGATGGAAGCTCTGGAGGGCAATACAGCTGAGGAGGTTGTGACAGAGGTGACTGCACTTCTTCTCCGGGGCGCAGGGGAGGAGCTTGGGGTAGTTGCGGCTGAGACCCTTGCGGCCGCTGCAGGTGCAGAGGCGGCCGGCTTGGCAGTCGCGGCTGTTCTAGGCGCTACAGTGGGGGCGCTTCTAGGCCCTGTAGGTATGATTGTAAGCGGTGGTATTCTATTGACCGACATTCTGGACGCTATTGCGGATTCAAGGGATGCCAAGACCCAGTTCCGTTACGCAGACTACACGAACCTTCCTGAACAGGACAGTTGGTATGAGGCTTACTACATCAAGTTCAAGCATCTGTCAGGCCGACGTACTTTCAATGGCCCTGCCGTCACATTTGGCTCTGACAAGCCAAAGACGTATGCACAGCGTCGTGAGGAGCAGCGCATCCAGGGTCGGATTAACGAGGAAGGTGAAGACTTGGATGTGAAGCGCTGGTACATGGGGTACCAGATCCATAAGAGGAACGCGTACCGCCCCATCTGGAGAGACCTTGAGAACGCGTACAACGATTTTCTAGCCAAGTGGAAGTTGTGGGTGCTCAAGTCCAAGGCACCCTATGTGTGGTGGAGCTGGGGGTCGTATGATCAGGTAGATGGTACACAGGCGATTCTACCTATGCGGGATCCGGTAGTGTATGCTGAGCTACGAAAGATTTACGTGAAATGGCGCGATGGTGGTCAGGTACCGAGCAGGCGTGAGATCACTCACGATGAGTTTAGGGCTTCTCGGGGTGCTATGAAGGAGTGGACGAAGACTGGAGTCCCTGTGGAGGTCACAGCCGAGGGTTGGAAGGAGTTTCAGTGGACTGAAGGAGCCCAGACAACGTATAGTGTTGCCCACGGGGACACCGGTGCAGGTGTAGAGTCCGAGGCCGACATTGCGGACATTGTGGCTAACCACTTCACCGCTAGCGCGGGCGGCATGCTTCCCAAGCTGTTCAACCACATCGCGTCTGGTCTCGTTGCGGCAAACGTGGACATGGACGGCACTGACGATCACGAAGGCAGTTCGATTGCAGCTCTGGGTCACACTGAGGCGCTTGAGCTGTTGGAGAGTCTGCCGCCCGATGCAGGGTTCGTGGGTCAGTGTCTGCAGATGTGTGCCGCTGCCTACGATCCTACTCTACTAGCCGACGTCACGATTGTAGAGGGAAACGTCCCCAATGCACCTCTGCCAAGCTTTACTTCAACGGCAGTGTACAAGATTACGGATGATAAGATCTTTATCGCGGTCCAGGGTACCCGGTCTGACCTAAGCGGTGGTCTGAAGGACATGTCCACAAATCTCAAGTGGTGGCAGCCTGCTATTGGACCTGACTACCAGGATGCTAGTGCAGCTGCCAAGGTTCATGGTGGATTCAAGCTGTACGCGTCTTCATTGGCCCAGAGTCTGGCTGACGCCATTGAACCTCACTGGCGTCATAAGACTCTGGTGTTCACGGGTCACAGTTTGGGCGGAGCTGCGGCTCAGTTGTTGTCTCTGCACAACGTGTTCCGTTCAATGCGCTACAACCGCCGTCCCATTCGCGTGGTAACTTTTGGAAGTCCTAAGGTGGGTAACGCTAGCTTTGCTCGAGATATGACAGTGGCTTCATGGCTCAGTCTGGAGCGGTACGAGACGAGTGGAGACCCCATCTGCCGCATCCCGCCCAAGCTGTTTGAGCAAAGTGACTGGGAGCACGGTGGTGTTGCTAGAATCCTAATTGCGGACGGTTCCTGGCGGACTGCTATCGGTACTGGTCACCTACGCAACCCGCCCATGTGGAGCATGCAGGAGCACCGTCTAGAAACGTATCAGGATCGTATCCGCGAGATGAAGAAGTACATGAACAGGCTGCACCCCTTCCTCGACCCGGGGCTACTCGATTTCCTGAAGCGGTCTAACGCGTCTCCTAATGTGTTGGACGCAGCTTCTAGCCTTCGCGATTCGGTGGTGAACATGAACTGGACGAACCTGGGGCATGACCAGGAGGTGTCTCAGCAGTGGTTTGATGAGGCTACTCTGAAGCTCATTCTCCAGGCTCGACTGAAACACCCTACTTGGAGCGAGACCGATCACGAGCTGGCTAAGCAGCTACTCCAGTCGTATTTCATGGCTGATATGCACCATCACAAGGATCACCGCGCAGCTAGGTACAAGCACGGTCACTTGCCCAATGCCCACGCAGCTTCCGGCGGCGATAGCGGCGTGTGGAGCCGTCAGCAGATGTGGGCGGCCTTTGAACCCACCCGAAAGCGTAAAAGGTGAAAAAAAAAAGACAGCTTGTGTACAACCCTCACTATTTCCCACCATGAGTGCCCTCGAGATTTCTAACGAGAACTCTAGCCTTCTCAGCTTTCTGGGTGCTTCTGCACCTAAGACTTCCCCTTTCACCTACGCCCTTCGCAAGTAAGTTAACTGAGGGAAAACAGAGCTCCCGAATCCCACTAACAATCCACCCTCCAGGAACGCTCCCAAGTTTTCGCAGCAGGACAGTGTGACTGTGACGGGGTACGGTGCGGGTCTTCCTTCGGCTGGTCAGCAGACCCGTATCGCGGTGCCCCGTTATGGTGTGCTGAAGGAGATTTCCCTGAGGACGACTCTGCTTGGCGGTGCGGGTGCCCTTCAGGACTGGGGTGTTCTGGGTAACTTTGAGCGTGTGGACCTGAAGGCCCGGGATAAGACAATCGCTACCCTGCACAGGGAGAACATTGTGGAGTGGATCCTGTCTCAGGGTGTGACTGTGGCGGACTACTTTCGGGCTCAGCTGGCTAGCAGCGGTGGCTCAGCGATCTCGATTCTTGGTACCCTGAACGCCAAGGCCACCATCCCCCTGCCGTTCTCTTACACGGCTCGCGTGTCCCTGGCGATTAACACTCGGTTCGCTGAGGTAAGTTGATACTGGTAGGGTGTTTCATAGGCGTCATCTCACCCCATTTCCACAGCCGCTGGAGCTGGTGGTGACCCACGCGGACCGTGATACCTGGCTTGCCGCTGCTCCTACGTCTCTTGCTTGGGACGCAGTGTTCGATTTCCTGAGCCCCGGCGCTGAGGAGCTGGCTAACATGAAGCAGACCAGTAAGTGAATACGTCTCCTCACCCGTACCTCACCCGTACGCACTGCATATACTCACACCCTCCCCCTACCAGTGCTCAAGGCGGGCCGTGCGGGTGTGCCCCGGCTGCAGTGGAGCGTGTACCGTGAGACCCCTATTGCGGGTGCTACCGGTGGTACTGTGGACCTCAAGTGCCCTTACCCTTCATTTAAGACCCTTATCTATTGCCCTCTGGGTAACACTGGCGATGCCGCGGCGCAGGCCACTGTGAGCAACGTTCTGACTACCTCTACGACCACTGTGGTGGGGACGCGTGTCCCCAACCTGTCGTCTATTGCGCTGACGAGTGCGGGTACGAACATCTATTCGACGACGAGTCACTGGGACCTCCGTAACAAGATGATTGCGATGGGGTATGATGCGCGCCCGGACGTGAACGGCCAGCTCGTTCTTTACCTTGCCGGTGACGCGTCGATTCCTGCTCACCTGGTGGGCCGTAACGATGTGTTTGTGCTGAACTATGGTCTCATGGCTGACGGCGCGGACCAGACGGGTATTATGTGTAAGTAACTGCGCGCCCTCCTATACCTATAAACTCGTCTAACCCACCCTCCACAGCTTTCAAGAACCTGGCGAACCCTCAGCTGACCGTGACGACTGTGGCGCCTACCACGATCAAGGTGTTCCACTACTACTACCAGATCGAGTCGACGTCTCCCGACGATGGTCAGAGTAAGTTTTCACCACAACGCTCAGCGTCGTTTCCCATACTCACATTTCCCTCCCACAGTCTCCGTGCGGGCCCTGACTTAAATCTTGAAAACAGCTGGCGAACGTCAGCGTCAACCAGAATCATGTCTATCCCTTGCGAGCCTATGGTTGACACCATCCGCAGGGCCATGATCGATGTGGAGAAGGACGGTCACAAATGTCTGCAGATGGGTCTGGATTCCTTTCCCGAGGCACAGCTCCAGATCGCACTCAACTATCTCGTCAACCAAGGCGAGGTGAAGGCTGTTGAGAAGTATGCCGAGGACATTTGTATTTTCTGGTAAACCGTAAAAGAAACGAAGCAATTCACTTATCTAATCACAAATGGAAGTCTGTTTCATCCCGTCCGTTCCGTCTACCTACCCGTGGCCAGTCCTAGTAGCTATTCTCCTAGCCACGGCGTCTCCGTCATGGCTACACGCCGTGATCCGATCGGTCCGGTCGCAGGTCCAGGCGCTGAGCCTGCTGGCGGCGCCGTTCCCTCCAAGCGCGCGTTCCCGATCGGCACGTGGACGCTCTCCGGGGACCCGCACCCGTGCGGCAGCTGCGGGAAGTGGGTCAAGCCGAACGCGCAGATCCCGGACGGTGCTTCAATCGCCGAGACCGACCTTCTCCTCCGCCGAGCCAGCATGAAGGGGTGCTGCAGTGATGAGAAAGCCATGAAGGGCGGGAATTTTACATCCATGTAGTCAGAAAATGTCTGTGTTTAGCACCACGCGTGATTTGAGTGCTCTCCAATCCTATGTGAACCAGCTGCCACAGACAGATCCTCTCCAGTTCGCGTGGGAGACAAATGAAGTGGGCCACTCTCCCCAGCGCACTGTCCCTACCCAAGCATATTCGTATGTGGAGAACAGTTCCATTCGGGTACCTGTGCCGCGTCTAGGGCTGTGGACAGACGCTGCCATCAGTTTCAAGGTTCGCGTCACAGCGCCGGCTCCGGAGCCTGAAGAGGGGCCCGCCACAGAGATCACCAAGGCCTGGGGCGCGCTGGGAGCGTTTTCCTCAGTGTCTCTGATGTGCGGCGACCAGTGCTTGTCCACGCTGTGGCCGAGTCAGATCGTGGACTGGGTGACTTCGTTGGATGCAGGGGCCTATGATTTGTGGACTGGGCTGAGGCACTTGGGTAACGGTCCTGACCCCGGTCACTTGCTTGGGAGTGTGGGTGCTGGGACCGAGCATACGTTCTTGTTGCCGCTACCTTTCTCAAACCTGAGACGTCGGCACTACCTGTATACTCCGTGGCTCCAAGCTCTGCACCTAGACATTCGTATGGCGACAACGGCTAGCTGGACGACTCTCGGGATCACGACGCCAACGTCGGTGGCTATCTACTACGATTTCCACGAGCTGTCTCCGCGGTTGCTTACCGAGAGGTCGATGGCTGCCATGGTGAAGCCCGTGAGCGCGCCTGCCCTGGTTTATGACAGCTATGTTGAGACACCCTCGGTTGTGGTTGCCGAGGATTACCTCGCGAGCCCTGTGAACCACTACTCTCGCCAGATCAATCTGACGTGTATGTACAACGTGTTCAGAATGATTGTGACGGTGACGTCAGGTCATGACTTGGACACTCTGGACATCCGGACTCTGTGCCGAATCAGGCTTCGCGCGGGGTCTCAGACGGTGATGGACGTGAGCGGTGCCAAGCTGCTGAAAGACATGGTGACCGAGCCTTACAGACACCACGCGCGCGGGGCGGCGGTGTACGCGCTTCAGTTCAGTGCAGAGCCGCACCACACGCCGTCTTCCCGGGCCGGACAGAGCGGGTTCATCAGTTTGGCGCCAATGGCCCATCCGCACCTTGTGGTGGACCTGGACTCTACCTACGCACAGGCGGGTACGGTGATCAACGTCACTCACCTGTACTACAAGGCGCAGTCTGTGGTGAGCAGCAGCGGAGTGGTTCTGCAGTCTAAACTGAAATAAAGAGGTGTACTAAGGTTATGTGTGTCACTTTGTATCATGGCGGAAGATGCCCCCGTCGACTGGGTGAATATATCGGCGGCGGATCTGGATAGGTTAACCTACTGGAACTCTAATGGAGACAAGGACATTGTTGTACCGCGCCTTCAACACCTGGGGTACACTAAACGGGAGTCAACTGATTTGTGGAAACAGGTGAACTTGAACCCCGCGGGTGACGTGTACACGAATGAGTTTATCGGCTTGATGGGAGCTCATGCACGAGAGCGCATCGCGAGGATTACGGCAGCGATACCGGCTCTTCAAACGATGGATGGTTCGCGTATTGAAGGTACTCAGGACGCCCTACGGATCGCGCACACTGCATCGCGCGCAGGTGCGGGCATCGGGCCCGCTGCAATGTCAGAAGCTGTATACGTGACTGCAGACCGTGGGTACCTGAGGAGTAAGCGTGTGTTTACACGACTCGGTATGGGGCTTCACCCTCGAACGAACGTTCACAGGGCTAGGGGGTCGTGGGCAGGGGAGAAGAGGGATTTCTTTTAGCTCTGCTCCACGTGGACCTCAAAGTACTCGGTGATGTACTGCATGGCCTGGAGAGCCGTCAGGTAGCGCAGGCGGAGCTCGGCGGAGAGAGGGTGCGGGGCCTGGGTGACGGCGGCGGACACGCTGAAGACGGAGGCCATCAGGCGGTTCAGCTCCACCTCCAGGAAGGTGGTCGGCGCGTACGGCATGCCTGCAGCGGGAGGGTCGGAGCCGTCCTGGGGAGCCGCCATGGTAATAATGACAGAGTTCGCGCCAATTGTGATTTGGCGCCAAACTTGCGGAACATATAATCATGGGCCACGTCTGTTCAGTGTTTCAACATGCCCCCCTGCCCATGCCCTACGAACGACCTGTGCCCTGGCTGTTCGATCGTGGTGGACAACGCGCGCAGGGTTGCACGCGCAGCGAAGGCGCTCAGGCTCCTTCACCGACTCTACCCTCCCGGTGGGCACACGACGATCGGGTTTCAGCCTTCTACGCCTGTGCTTGAAGAGACGAATTAGCCTGCCCACACTTGCGTGATCCTCAGCCCCGTCCGGTGGGACGAGTTCATGGTAGTGACGCCCTCCGTGGCCACCTTGATAAACTCACCCACTGCCAGGTACCGCATTCCGTTGCACTCGTAGAGCTCGTCAGACAGCGTGTTTCCATTGTGCACTGCAGTATGGCACATGTTGATGGTCATTTCCCAGGGACCGCTGTTGGTACCGAGGGCGGCCGCATTCTGTACACACGCGTGACCGCCGTCGTCTGCAGATGAAGTACGGAAGTAGAGCTGGACGTGGTAGAGTCCAGCAGTGAGAATCTCCACATACAGCCCATACACGGTGCTGTTGGTAACCGTTCCCCAATCAGTACTTGTACCGCCGTAAAGAGTTGAGGCGTACCTGCAGTAGGTAGCAGTGCTTGCAGCAATCCAGGTCCAATAGCTCGTATCGTCACCAATCTGGATCGAGCGCTCCGTGGCGTGCGTATGCAGGATGCGGTGGGCTGCAGGGATCCCGTCCACCTTGTTGATTTCGGCTGCGGAGGCGGTGACTAGGGTGCCTGCCAGCTTCAGACCCTCTGTCGACTCATCGTGGTTTATGATGTCGACAGACGCTTCCCCTAGAGAATCGTCACCACCGAGTCTCAGAATGGTGTGGCTCTCAACCGGGGTCCCCCCGGCAGCACTGATGTAGCGGTAGAACTCGAGGCACGTCCGCGCTTGAGGCATACGCATGTCCCAGGAGTGAGGCTTGTAACTGCTGCCGGATGTTGAAGTGGTCGAAAGCCTGACCATCGTCTTGTAGTAGTTCGACTGAATCTCGTGGTACACACCGGAAGAGCTGCTCCTGTACTGACGCATGCTCCCGCCCATGTAGACGTACTCTGAGTTAGGGTAGAAGTACATACTACTGTCTGCCCTGTAGAGCAGCGTTCCAGAGCTCTGGACCTCTAAGCTAGCGTCTCCACTGCCGTTCGCTAGGTCTAGGTGATGACCGCTTGTGGCTGAGATTGATAGCTTCCCGACCAACGTGTCAGTGGTGTTGAGTAGGTACTTGCCGTCAGCCTCCGCCTTGGTGTAGGCGCTGTCAATTGGCTCGTAAAGAGCGTCTGCCTCCGCCTTGGTATAGGCGCTGTCAATGGGTTCGTAGAGGGCGTCTGCCTCTGCCTTGGTGTAGGCGCTGTCGATGGGTTCGTAGAGGCCGTCTGCCTCCGCCTTGGTGTAGGCGACTCCAACATCAGTCTTACCAGCCAGCTCGTTCACCACAGTGTCGGTGAGCCCAACTGTGTGGTTCAGCTCATCGGCTGTCGCAGTGACAGGTGTAGTCCCGATCGTTAGAGCTGGGGTTTTCAAGATCCCTGTCGCAGTCACGTTTGTGGCGAGGAAGTTTCCGCCGCTGTACAGGTTCAGGTTACCATCGATGCTGGTGCTCTGGCCAGATGGTGCAATGTACAGCGAACCCGTGTAGTTGGTGTAGAACGAAGTGCTGTGCGCCGCAGAGTTGTACGTCAGGAGCAGTTGATGCGCCAATGAGTCCACGGTGAGTTGACCGTCCAACGTGTCAGTGGCGTTGCGTAGGTACTTGCCGTCAGCCTCACCCTTGGTGTAGGCGCTGTCAATTGGCTCGTAAAGAGCGTCTGCCTCCACCTTGGTATAGGCGCTGTCTATGGGTTCGTACTGAGCGTCAGACTGTGCCTTGCTGTAGGACGCAGCCGCAAGAGTGTTGATGGCATCAGCAACGTTGGTACCTGCAATAGTCAGACTGGTTGTAGCAACCATCGTATCCGCAGTCGCTGACCCAGTCACATTCAATGATCCTGTGATGGTACCGCCAGTCTTCAGATATCGGTCGGTTAGCGAGGTCGCAACGTCCGCGCCCGCAATAGACAGACTGGTTGTAGCAACCATCGTATCTGCGGTCATGGAACCATTCACGGCTGACATGTCCCCATTAAATGCTGTGAAGTCACCGTTAGTAGCCCTGTAGTCCCCACTCGTGTTGAGGTAGTCCCCTGACACGGTCGAGAAGGCTAAGTCAGCCGAGATGTACGTTGTTGACTGGATCTGTGTTGATAAGAACATACCTAAGTCGCTCCACCAACATCTCATAACGTCGTCAGTGTACAACTGGATCGTACCACCAGCACTGATATCTATCCGGCTATCACCATCTATGATGGTGGCCACCTCGGCAGCGTCCACATAAGCCATTGTAGCTGCGTCCTGCGCATCCGTGGGATCTAGCAGGCCAGTGATCTTGTTCGACCCCATAGCGATAGCGTCAGTCATAGTACCGCCACTCTTCTGTAGAGAAGATGCAACCACAGCGTCATCCGCCACACCGAATGCAGTCGTGACGTCTCCATCAGCCGCAATGTAAGCATTTAGGGAAGTCGCAACGTCTACCCCCGCGATAGACATGCTCGTTGTAGCAGTCACAGTGTCTCCAAGCACGTCTCCCGCAACAGCTGTCACGTTACCGACTGTAGCTTGGATGTTACCTGCTGCAGCGGTGACGTTGCCCGTAGTAGCGAAGACACTAGTGTCAGCCGTCACCGTCGTAGTGGCTCTAATCCACGACGTGCTCTGGATGGGGACGTATGCATCCATAGATGAGTCGTCGACCTGGAGTTGAACGACACCGTTAGTCGTCACCTCCACGTACCCCCCTGAGCCGCTAGGGTCCACCACCTCTACCTTGCTATCGCCCTCTGCAATGTTATCAGCATTGAGCACAAGAGAGTCCACATAGGCTTTTGTAGCTGCGTCCTGATCAAGATCTGGGTCTTTGACGTTGGAGATCCAGGAGTCTGCGCCCACGCTGTCTTTCACGTCGACGATCTTACCATCGAATGGTGTGATCTGGATGTCGCCAGTGGTATGGGTAAGGGTGGCCGCCGTATCGGTCGCATCCACGGACACTTGTGCTCCAGATGGCCTCGGGTAAGAGCTGAAGGCACCGACAACTCTCAAGCCGCCGTTAATGGTGACGATGTCTGAATCTCCAGGGGTTAGATGAAGTTCCCCCCACTGGGTTGCAACAATGCTCGATGAACCATATGAGCTAAGCGTCGGGGTCAGCTCGATACTAGCGTCGGTGGTACCCGCGGAGAGCACCAACATTGACTCAGTAGTAAGCAACCCAGCCACCCCCAAATTTGTACCAACAATCGCGTCCCCGGTTGTACCAAGACTGCTCAGAGTCGTTGTACCAGTGACCTCGAGCGTGCCCTCCAGCACCGCACCACCTGCGGCAGTTAGCCCCGCAACGGTTGTCGCGCCTGTCACGTCCAGCGTAGACTGCAGCACCGCAGCACTAGTGGCTGTCAACCCTGCAACGGTTGTCGCCCCAGTCACACCCAGCGTCGACTGCAGCACCGTGGCACCAGTGGCAGTCAGTCCTGCAACGGTCGTCGCCCCAGTCACATCCAGCGTCGTCTGAAGCAATGTAGCACCAGAGGCTGTGAGCCCCGCAACGGTCGTCGCCCCAGTCACATCCAGGGTGTCGTTCATCACTGCTGCGCCGTCGGCTGTCAGTGCTCGCGTTCCCACGGCTCCCCGCAAGGTGATGATGTTGCCTGCATCGCCGACAGTGTCAACTCCGGGGCTTATACTCACGGCACCAGCTGGGTTCAGACCGATATCCGCCCCAACCAACGGATCCACAGTTACATCGCCATGTTGGAGTCGAATGTAACACCCTGAGGCGTCGCCATGAACCGTCAGAGGGAGAGTTGCGTCGGTATCCGTCACGGTCAGAGTGCCCATGTTTGTAGCGCCAGTCACATCCAACGTGTCCGACAAGGTCGCCGAACCTGCCACAGCGAGGGTGCCAGACATGGTTGTAGCGCCAGTCACATCCAACGTGTCCGACAAGGTCACCGAACCGGTCACAGCGATGGTCCCCAACACGTATGCACTCCCCGTCACGTCGATATCTCGTGTCTGCACTTTAGCCTCCAAGGAGATTAAGTTGCCTATACCAGTCTCCACTCCAGGGGTCACAACGAACGTACCGTCATCCCTGGCCTCCAAGTTCGTGCCGAGCCCTGTCAATTCACCTGGAGCGGGGCCACACTCCAACCGGATGATCGTCACTCCTGCTTCACCGATTACTTTGAGAGGTTCAGTGGCACCCGTGTCCGTGATTACCAGCGGTCCAGTCATGTCATCTCCGTCCGCATTCACGTACGTGCCGGGGATTCCAGCGATAGCGTCAGTTACTGCGTTCAGCTGTGCCGCAGTAGCTTCCAACAACACCCCACCCAGCTTCAGTCCAGTAGGGGGGTCCGCCGTAGCATCGTGGTTCACAATGTCCACTGTGGGCATCTCCATCAGCAGCTCCTCTTCGCTGGAAAGGTAGCTCTTATACCCGCCAACGTTTTTCACACCCAGCGCTATCTCGTCTGTAGACGCAGAACCGTCCACAACCAGTCTAGGTATGTTCGTACCCCCCGCTGTCAACCCAGTCGCTGTCACCGCACTCGCATCCAACAAACCGTCCAGCGTTGTGGTGCCAGTCACCGTCAAGGCAGTCGTCGTCAGAGCCCCAGTCATGGTATCCCCGTCCAGCTTCACAAACGCGTCCGTCACAGACAACCCGTTGATCGTCCCCGTCACTGTCAGGTTCCCAGTCACCTCCACCGCATTGTTCGTGGTGTCGACACAGAAGATCGCATTCTCATCGACGTCAGTGACACAGAATGCGTCCGTTGTGTCCTCGATCCGCGCCGTGAACTTCGTGCGCTTCGCTGGCCTGTTCGTGTGGTCCTCGGCATCGTGGTGGGCAGAGACAGCTGAGGCGTACGCGTCAGCCATACTTAATGATTGGCTGAAGAAACACCCACTCTTTTTTCCATACTTTCACGCGTCCGTCAGGTCCGTGGCAGTCAGGCTGAGAGAGTCGGTGAAGCCCCCAAACTTGGGGTCGGGGTCCGCAGGGCTCCACACGATGGCGCGCAGGATGAAGCGCTCCGCAGCGTCCCCAGACGCAGGCTGGGGGCACGTGTTGGACAGCTTCACGTAGCCGCTGCCCCACTTGTTCAGCAGAGGCTTCACGCTGTCGCGACGCTTCTTGTTCCCCGCGTGGATGGCGGCAGTCTGCTTCACCATCCAGTGGTGCAGATCCTCCAGCATGGACGCACCCGCCTCGCTGAAGTTGCAGCACACAGTGGGCGCACCCGGCGCACGCCCCTCGTACGGCTTGGCCTGCCGCGTGTCGAACGGGAACGTGGTCTTGCCAACGTCGAAGCTCACGTGCTCGTCCTCCGACCCATTCAGGAACCAGATCCCCTCCTTGTCCGCCTGCACAAGCTTGAGTCGAGACACGTCGAAGGTGGTGGGGGTGAAGGTGATGCTGGTGGCGGCCATGCTGAAAAGTTTTGAAAAGTGTGGTGAGAGCAAATTAATGAGGTCGAGTCTATATTTCGGGCCACGTACCACTCGCAAGGTTCGCGCCACTTCAAGGTTCGCGCCAAATCACCGGATCGGACGAACGTTCTGGAACAGATCTGATCATGGCCAACGACGACGATTGGGTTGAAATCGTTCGAAGCATGCTGCACTACATCACTTTGGGTCGTACCGGGGAGTACGATGTCTACACATCAACGGACCCTCGGGCATTCCTACCGAGGCTGCGTGTGGCCTGGCCCAACCTCTCATTCGCAGCGGCAGTGTCCAACCAGTATGCGACCACTGGTGGGTGGATATCGTGGATTGACGAAATAGATTACACGTGGTAATTATCACCGGAGAAACTTCTCCGAACACCTCGAGAACAGTCTTCCTAGACAGACTGGACGGGTCGAGGGCTCGGGGGAAAGAACACTGGGGCGCGGCGGTGGCGTCGGCGCCACCGTTGCTGGATCCGTGAGGCTGCTGCTGTTTCCCGCGTACCAACCGCCGGTCGGATACTCGCGGGCTCCGCCCGAGTCTCGCTGCTGCTGTCGCTCCCCCACACCAGCTCCGGCTGCGGCGTCCCCGTTGACAGACCCATGCACAGAAAGACGGTCGCACCCTCGGACTGCATACACCTCACGCTGAGTCGTCGGCCACGACATAGCCGTGAGCGCAGCGTTGCCCATAGCGCCGCAACACCAACGATAATTCCACCAAGAAGTGCGAATGTCTCGTAGAGTTGCGATGTCGAGACCCCGTCGTAGGTTTCTGAGCCTGCATCACTCATCGTGCTCGATGCGCCTCAGCGTCAGCCACACCAGAATCTGGAAAAACAACGATGCGATGAGGGTGCACAGCAGAAGGAACATTCTCAAATACTAAGTCCACAGGCCTATTCCGTTGCCCCAATCCGACACCGTTTCCGGGATTTCCAGACTCGTCAGCTCCGCCAAGGGCATGGAGTACTCCGGCGTCCCCGGTGGCGGCGTGATGGGCGGGAGGTCCATCTCGATGGAGGGGTAGGCCACACCGTACCCAGCAGCAGAGGAAGCTGCAAAGGAAGCTGCCCGAGCGGCAGCGCTCTCAGCAGCTGTCGGGGGAGGCGGCGGCGGCGGGATGGTGGACGGAGGCGTGGGCGGCGGCGTGGGCGGGAACATGTTCGCAATCGCCGCAACGGCTGCAGAGGCCGCCTCAGCATCGGTGGGGAGAGGCGGGAGGGGGAGGTCGGACATGATGGAAGACGCAGGAGACGCGGGTGGGGACGGGAGAGGCGGTGCCTCCGCCAGGCGGCGGCGCTTCGGCTGAGGCGGCTCCAGGGGCGTGGAGGGCGATACCCAGAGAGGGCTCACGTAGGCCGGTCGGAGCAGGGGCCGCAGCACCTTGCTCAGCGCGCGCCCCGCAGTCTTCCGCTGAGAGACCCAGTGCATCGCAGGCGAGCCGTCAGGGTCCTTGCTCCCCGGCGGTGCGAACACGAACACCAGCCCACCGACCGTGTACCCGATGCGCGCCTTCAGGAACACCGCCAGCGGCGGGTTCTCGAACGTCATGGAGTTGCTAGCCTCCATGCCCACAGTCGTCAGCCCACGCACCCGCACGTTCTTGAAGGGGATGTGCGCCTGCACCAGCACGTGCCGCCCGGACTGGCGGGAGGCCACACACGCACTGTGCGCTGCCCAGTCCTGCACAGCCGCCAGCGCCCCAGTCGGCTCCACCACGAACGTGCACCCCATCACACGCGTGAGCGGGTCGCGGAACACGGACGTGAGCTCGGCGCGGATGTAGAGGGTGAGGGGGCAGTCCGGTCGGCCGGGGTCCTCCACCAGGTTCACCCCCGTCTTGCCGCACTCCAGAAGCTTGAAACCTGAAAAGCGGTGCATGGCAGAAGTGTGAGAAGCAGTCACACACTTCTGCAATAATGGCGGGAACCCAGTTCGGTATTGCACACGACAACACCATCGGGGACGGCGAGGATGTGATGTGGAACCCGTTCGCGGGGAGGCTGAACCCCATGTTCGCAGAGCACATCGGCACATACTACCCCGAGATCACTCACGCTCACGCGCCTGCTCACCAGGGCAGTAGTTCAGCTTCCCAGATGTGGTCTTCCGCATCCGCGCACCGGGTGCCGGTCGCCCGTGCCCCCAAGCGGCGTAGGACAGCAGAGTCAAAGACCGACCGAGACGAAGTACCCGCGGGGCCACCACTGCTGACACGGCAGTCTTGCGTAGAGCAGATGGAAATGGAGTAGACACCTTGCGCATGCTCTCAGGCCTCACCCGCACCGCGCCCCGCCGTGTGTACATCATCAGCCCCACGCTCCGATTCAGCTTCCGCACCGCCCAGAGCAGCAGCACGTCCGCTGCAGGCGGGTAGAAGTCGAAGCCGCTGCGGAGAGTGTAGCTGGAGGGTGTGTTGTACGTCTCCAGTGCAAAGCTGCTCAGTGCGAGGTCCAGGTGGCGCGCCGGAAGAACCGCGCGCTCCTGGAACGTCTGGAGCGGCTGCAGGCCGTACCCCTTGTCCAGCACCACCCCCGCAGCCACCACCTGCACAGACGCAACCATCACGTTGCATGACCGCGAGCCAGACGCCTGCGGGTTCACGCGCGCCGCGAACTGGCCCACTGCAAAGTCAGAGCACTCGAGACCGCAGCACGGCTCCCACACACCGCGCAGAGTGCGGGGCTTCTCGCAGTAGTACAGCAGACTCCCGCCGGTGGTCGTGTCCTCAATGAGGGTGCGGCACACCGCGCACGTAGCGCCCGCCATTCCAAAAGACACTTCCCAGAGAATCTTCTCATTTTGGAGGGAATCTTGGCGCCAAAAAGGGTTGAAGTCCAGAAAATCCCCTCTACCGCTGCTACTTTAGCTCCCCAATGGCTGCCAACTCCGCAGAGTTCCAGGCGAAGGTGGTGCGGCGACACCCAGCCGGGGCGCCGGTCAAGTGGGGCACTGTACCGCCCGCTTGGGGCACCGGCGACGAGGCGAACGCCGACCCCTGGGCGCGTCGGGACGACCTGCGCACGTGGACAAGCACCCGCAGCATCAAGCTCCAGGACGGGTACGCACCCACCTACGACGACATCATTGACCCCGTCTACGAGCTGCTGGACGCGCTGCAGCACGCGCCCGTGCCCGTAGACCGCGCGGGCGTCGCCCAGCCCGAGCTCCTCTCCCGTGGGCCTCTCCGCGGCTACCGGGACTACATCCAGGTCATCATCTGGATCACCGTGCCCTACGGTCAGCCTGTGCGGTACATCACCGAGATGTTCCACCCCTGGAATCTCGGCCACGAGGTCCAGAAGGGCGCCGACCAGACCTGGGAGAAGAAGATCAAGCAGATGCTGGTGGAGGACGAGCTGTACCGCCTGTCCGACCCCGACTTTGACTATGACGACCACGTGTTCGCGCCCAAGGTGTTGTCGGAGATCAAGGTCTCTGTGCGCGTCGCCCGGGCCACGGTGGTGGGGGCTGCGTGGGAGGACGTCCTCAACGGTGGCGGGGAGAACCTGGACACGGTCGAGCTGGTGAAGATGCTGGAGAAGAGCAAGTCCATTCTGCCTGTGAAGAACAACGACAACCTCTGCCTCTTCCGCGCTGTGGGGCTCCTCCTCTCGCGCGCCGACTTCGACCGCCAGCGTGGGGCCTACGACGCGGTGGTCATGCCGGGGCGGCGCCCGCCGGTCACGGTCCGCATCAACGACTACACGCGGACACTCGTCGAGGGCGACATGTCGCACATGATCAACACGCGCAAGGGGGCGCACAAGGGGGTGGTGTCCAACATGGGTAGCGTGTACAACGCGGCGATGCGCGGCCGCCCGGTGCAGCGGCTCATGGCGCAGTTCCTGGCAGACAAGATCAACTTCTCCGGGGCGGGCAAGGCCGGGCTGGACGAGATCGTGGCCCTGGAGCACTACCTGAAGACCCGCATCAGCGTCTTCGACCTCCACCTGGCGAAGAAGCGGGTGTACAAGGGCTGCCCCGACTACGACGGCGAGCCCATCTACCTGCTGCGCGTGAGCGACCACTTCTGCGCCCTCACCAGCGTCACCGGGCTGCTCAGCCGCTCCTACTACTGCGAGAACTGCGACGTGGGCTACTCCTCCCTCTACGGCCACAAGCGCTGCACCCTGCACTGCCGCTGCTGCAACTTCTCCGTGAAGGACAACGGCGGCAACCCCTGCGACACCGTCATCGCCCGCCGGGACAACGACGGCAAGCCCGTCCTGCCCCAGATCCACTGCGACATCTGCAACCAGCGCTTCGACACCCCGGGCTGCTTCAAGAACCACCTCGGGAAGCGCTGCAACGAGCGCCGGAGCTGCGGGGTGAAGTGCCCCGTGTACAACACCAAGTGGTACGAGGACTACGGCGGCGAGCACAAGTGCGGCGACGTGCTCTGCACCAACTGCGAGGTGATCGTGAACGGGGACCACCGCTGCTTCCTCGCTGTGCAGGAGCTGAAGAAGCGGAACAACAAGCGCATCTTCTTTGACTTTGAGACCATCTCCACCAAGGGCGAGGTGCACAAGATCACCCACGTGGGCGCCACCTACTGGGACGACGAGGGGCGGGACAGCGTGAAGATCTGGGAGCCGGCGCCGGACGGGAGCATCGACAAGGTGGAGGACGACTTCTTCACCTGGCTCTACTCCTCCAAGCGCCACCCCATGGGCTGGGTCGCCATTGCCCACAATGGCAGCGGATACGACTTCCAGTTCTGCCTGCGGTGGGCCATCAAGAACGGGATGGAGGTGAGCCGTGTGAACCGCATCGGGGGCAAGCTGAAGAGCTTCACCGTCAACGGCTCCCTGCGCTTCATCTGCTCTCTGAGCCACCTCACCATGCCGCTGAAGGCCATCCCCGCCACGTTCGGGCTGGAGGGCTGCGAGAAGGGCGAGTTCCCTCACAAGTGGAACGTGAAAGGCAACCAGAACTACGTGGGCGAGATCCCCGGGCCCGAGTACTTCTACACCGACTCGCTCAGCCGCAACGCCCTCAACGAGTTCCTGGCGTGGCACGCGGAGCAGAAGGGGAAGGAGTGGTCGTTCCGCTCCGAGATGCGCAAGTACCTCATCAGCGACTGCCAGGTGCTGCGGGACGGGATGCGGGCGTACGAGGAGGCGTTCGAGTTCGAGAACCCTGGCGCGGAGGTCGAGATCGTGGAGCCGTCGCCCCTGTCCCACGCCACCATCGCCGCCATCGTTGCCAGCGTCTACCGCTCCTGCTTCATGCCCGCCGAGACCATCCCCGTGCTGGAGGTGGACGAGGCCTCCTTTGTCCGCCGCGGGTTCTTTGGCGGCCGGACGCAGGTGTTCCAGGCAATGGTCATCGCACCGCCCGGCACCACCATCCACTACGACGACGTGTGCAGCCTGTACCCGAGCGTCAACGCGTGCGTGAAGGCGGGGCAGGCCTACCCGGTGGGCGCGCCCGTGTGGGTGATCGAGCCAGCGTCGATCGCGGGGCTGTGCGGCTTCGCGGAGGTGGACGTCACACCGCCGCCGGGGCTCACCTACCACCCTCTGCTGCCTGGGAAGAGTGCGTCGCGGCTCAACTTTGACCTCACGAAGAAGACGAACGCCGTCTACGCCACCTGCGAGCTGGAGAAGGCGTTGGAGCTGGGGTACGTCATCACCAAGGTGCACCGGGTGCTCCACTTCGCCGAGCGCACCACCGAGCTCTTCAAGGGGTACGTCGAGGCCTTTATGCAGAAGAAGGACCAGGCCGGCGCGGAGAACAACCCCGGCAAACGTGCGACCGCAAAACTCAGCTTAAATTCCCTGTGGGGAAAAATGGGCCAGCGGTCCAATATGCCCCAGTCGGTTTTCGTCACCAGTCTCGGCGACGCACTCGCGCTCTGCGCCGACAAGAAGGTCACCGACATCATCACCCGCAGCGGGGACGTGCTGGAGGTCGTGTTCACCGAGAAGGGGGGTAAGGAGATCCGGAACACCCAGACCTGCGTGGCCATCGCAGCGTGGACCACCGCCATGGCGCGCCTGGTGCTCTACGAGGCGCTGGAGAAGGTGGGCGACCGCGCCATCTACTGCGACACCGACAGTGTG
>Ga0308006_10000209_pt1 | contig 24659 bp, 21 predicted proteins | sample Neamet69_FD_203150 | JGI IMG/M metagenome (GOLD analysis project Ga0308006, IMG submission 203150) | Marine microbial communities from water near the shore, Antarctic Ocean - #69 | ecosystem: Environmental > Aquatic > Marine > Unclassified | place: Southern Ocean | collected 2014-06-07 | reverse complement strand
GCACCTCACTTAATGAGTCAATACAAGGTTCAGAAATTGCCTTTATTGCGGTAGGAACTCCTATGGGAGACGATGGCTCGGCAGACCTACAATATGTGTTGGGCGTTGCTCAAGAAATTGGGCAATCGATTACACAGCCAATAGTAGTTGTAGATAAATCTACCGTTCCTGTAGGAACAGCCGATAAGGTTAAAGCCACTATTCAGACTGAATTAGACAAAAGAGGACTCGATACAGAGTTCTATATAGTTTCGAATCCGGAGTTCCTAAAAGAGGGCGCTGCAGTAGAAGACTTCATGAAACCCGATCGTGTGGTAATAGGAGCATCCGAAGAGAAAGCCTTAGAGCTTATGCACCAGTTGTATGCCCCTTTTTTTCGTACCAACGACCGTTTTGTCTCTATGGACATACGTTCTGCAGAAATGACTAAATACGCTGCCAATGCTATGTTGGCAACTAAAATTTCGTTTATGAACGAGATTGCCAATATATGCGAGCGTGTTGGAGCCGATGTAAATAATGTGCGTGTAGGAATTGGATCGGACAGTAGAATTGGTTATTCCTTTATATACCCAGGTTGTGGTTATGGGGGTTCTTGTTTTCCTAAGGATGTAAAAGCACTAAGTAAGCTTGCTTTGGATGTTAATTATTCATCAGAATTAATAAACGCAGTAGAAAATGTAAATGACCGACAAAAACTTGTTGTTTCAAATAAAGTAATTAAGCGTTTTGGAGAAGATTTGAGTGGCTTTAAGTTCGCTGTTTGGGGCCTTTCATTTAAACCCGGAACAGATGATATGCGTGAAGCACCAGCAATTTATATTATAAAAGAATTGGTGAGAAGAGGTGCAACAGTAAGTGCATACGACCCTAAAGCAATTGATGAAGCCAAAGATCATTATTTAAAAGGAGTTGATGTTGACTATTGTAGCTCTAAATATGAAGCTACAGTTAATGCTGATGCTTTATTATTACTCACCGAATGGAAAGAATTCCGCTCGCCAGACTTTGACGAATTAAAAGCGCAATTGAAAAACCCAATCATTTTTGACGGCCGAAATCAATACAACGCCTTTAAACTCGAAGAAAGAGGATTTGAGTATTATCAGATAGGGAAATAGGGAATAGGCTTGAAAGTAGTTTTGAGTAGAAAGTCAAAACAGTCAATGCGTCAAAATATCGTATACAGACTGAATTTATGTTTCCTTTTTTCATTCCCGTCCTCCATTCTTTTAGTGGAAGAAATGTATAAAATGAGCGTAGCAAAATGCTGCTTGAGCTTGCCGACCGAAGGAAGGCTAGTGAGTTCATTTTGTTAGCCATTTTAAAGTTTATGAAGCGTTAAAAAAGAATTGAAGACATGATTTTTTGAAACTTTTTCATCAAGGAAAAAGTGGAAGCAATAAAGAGAAAATCGTAGATTAAAAAGGGTTTTGTAAATAGGGACACAAGTTTGAGAAGAACTAATACAATATCATATTACCGTTTTAACACCTAACACATTAACGATTAACCTCTTTTTTAACACATTAACAATTAACCTTTTTTTTAATGCTTAACAATTAACATCTTTTTTTAACGCCTAACACATTAACCATTATAACATATTTTCCCAATGAAAAATAACACCAAAATAGCAATCATAGGTCTCGGTTACGTTGGATTACCATTAGCCGTAGAATTTGCTAAGAAATACAAAGTAATAGGATTCGATATTAATAACAGTCGTGTTGATGAGCTTAAAACAGGGAATGACCACACATTAGAAGTTAGCCCAGTAGAATTAAAAAAAGTATTAGTAAGTAAAGCAGAAATAGAATCTACGAATCAAATAGGCTTAGCACCTAGTGCAGAAGTAAACGATATAGCCTCGGCTAATATTTATATTGTTACGGTTCCTACTCCAGTAGATAAAAACAACAGGCCTATTCTTACCCCCTTAGTAAAAGCTTCCGAAATGATTGGAAAAGTATTGCAAAAAGGAGACATTGTTATTTACGAATCGACTGTTTATCCTGGTTGTACTGAAGAAGACTGTGTACCCGTATTAGAAAAATCTAGCGGACTCGTATTTAACAAAGACTTTTTCTGCGGTTACTCACCAGAACGTATTAATCCAGGTGATAAAGAACATACAGTAGCTAAAATTAAAAAAGTAACCTCTGGCTCCACAGAAGAAATTGCACAAGTAGTAGACGATTTATATAACTCTATAATTACTGCGGGAACTTTTAAAGCAACAAGTATAAAGGTTGCAGAAGCGGCAAAAGTAATTGAAAACTCACAGCGCGATATAAACATTGCTTTTGTGAACGAGCTGGCTAAAATATTTAATAAACTTAATATTGATACACACGATGTATTGGCAGCAGCCTCTAGTAAGTGGAATTTCTTACCCTTTAAGCCTGGTTTAGTTGGCGGACACTGTATTGGTGTAGATCCCTATTATTTAGCGCAAAAAGCACAAGAAGTTGGTTATCACCCAGAGATCATCCTTTCTGGTAGAAGAATGAATGATTCTATGGGTGCTTATATTGCTTCTGAGGTCGTTAAGCTAATGGTGGCTAAAGAAATTCCTGTTAAAGGAGCTAAAACACTATTGTTGGGTATTACCTTTAAAGAAAACTGCCCTGATATTCGAAACACCAAAGCTATTGATGTTTATAAGGAATTGCAAACCTACCATATGGATGTCGATTTGTTCGATCCTTGGGCGAATGCTGAAGAAGTAAAGCGTGAATTTGGAATTGATCTTAAAACGAGCATTTCTTCTGAGAAATACGAAACCATCATTTTAGCAGTTGCTCATAAGGAGTTTATGACTCTAGACCTCTCGAAAATGAGAAAAATGAACTCTTTAATATATGATATTAAAGGAGTATTAGCTAAACAAGACATAGACAAAAGATTATAAAATGAAAGTATTAATTACTGGAACTGCAGGGTTTATTGGTTCGCACCTAGCACAGAGATTACTTAAAGAAGGATTTGAAGTCCTTGGTTTAGATTGTATTAATGATTATTACGATGTAAATTTAAAATACGACAGACTTGAAAAGGCTGGAATTGTAAAAAGTGAAATTGCCGATGGCAAGATTACTCAAAGTAATAAGTTTGATAAATATAGATTTGTTAAACTAATGCTTGAGGATAAAGTTGCTTTAGACGCCTTGTTTAAAACTGAAGAATTTGATTATGTTGTAAATTTGGCTGCTCAAGCAGGAGTACGTTATTCTATAGACAATCCTTATGCTTATATAGATTCTAATATTATTGGATTTATAAATATTTTAGAGGCTTGTAGATACAATAAAATCAAACATTTGGTCTATGCTTCTAGTTCTTCGGTTTATGGATTAAATGAGCAGATTCCATTTTCTACCTCTTCTTGTACAGACCATCCTATGAGTTTGTATGCAGCCACCAAAAAGGCGAATGAATTAATGGCACATACCTACAGTCAATTGTATAACTTGCCTACTACTGGTTTACGATTCTTTACTGTTTACGGACCTTGGGGAAGACCAGACATGGCTTTATTCTTATTTGCTGAAGCTGCCAGAAAAGGCGAGGCTATTAATGTGTATAATTATGGAGAAATGATGCGTGACTTTACCTATGTAGACGATATAGTCGAAGGAATATTGAGAGCTACAAAACACATTCCTAAAAAGAATACTAACTGGTCTGGTAAAAATCCAGACTCATCCTATTCTTCTGCACCTTATACAGTGTATAATATTGGAAATAATAGCCCAGTAAAACTAATGGACTTTATTACTGCTATTGAAAATGAATTAGGTACAGAAATAAAGAAGAATATGCTCCCTCTCCAAGCAGGAGACGTACCTAAGACTTTTGCAAATGTAGAAGATCTAATTAGAGATGTTGATTATAAGCCTGAAACAACAGTTGAACATGGTATTAAACAATTTTTAAATTGGTATAAAATATATTACAATGTCTAAAAATATACTTATTACAGGAGCAGCGGGCTTTATTGGTTCGCATGTATTGCGATTAATGGTTCATAAATACCCGAATTATAATTTCGTAAATCTCGATTTACTTACTTACGCCGGAAACCTAGAAAACACTAAAGATTTAGAATCCTTAAAAAATTACACTTTTGTAAAAGGAGATATTTGTAGTGAAGATTTGGTTACAGAACTATTTGAAAAACATCAAATCAACGGTGTAATTCACTTAGCGGCAGAATCGCATGTAGACCGCTCTATAGAAGACCCTATGGCGTTTATTCAAACCAACGTACTTGGAGCTGTAAATTTACTAAACGTAGCCAAAACGGCTTGGAAAGGAGATTTTGAAGGGAAATTATTCTACCATGTTTCTACCGATGAGGTATATGGTTCTTTAGGAAAAACAGGCTTGTTTACCGAAACTACCTCCTACGATCCTCGCTCTCCATATTCTGCTTCTAAAGCAAGTTCAGATCATTTTGTTAGAGCGTATGGAAACACTTATGGTTTGCCATTCATCATCTCTAATTGTTCCAATAATTACGGGCCCAATCAGTTTCCCGAAAAATTGATTCCACTATTTATTAATAATATTGTGGAAGAAAAAGCTTTGCCAGTATATGGCGATGGCCAATACACCCGAGATTGGTTGTATGTTATAGACCATGCCATTGCAATAGATGCTATTTTTCACAAAGGAAAAGAGGGAGAAACGTATAATATTGGCGGTTTAAACGAATGGACTAACCTCGATTTAATTCACCTTTTATGTGAAATAATGGATGAGAAGTTAGAAAGAAAAAAGGGAAGTTCTCTCCAACTAATTACCTACGTAAAAGACAGACCAGGCCACGATAAAAGATACGCTATTGATGCCGCTAAATTGTGTACCGAATTAGATTGGAAGCCTTCTGTAGATTTCCGTGAAGGATTATCTAAAACCATCGATTGGTATCTAGAAAATGCTATGTGGATGGAAAACATAACTTCGGGTGCGTATAAAAGTTATTATAAACAACAGTATAAAGAAATCATATAGTTATGAAACGAACTTATCAAAAAAGATAACTATAGAAATGTCGCAAGAGAGTTCCATGTGACAAAACTAAATAAATTATAAGCTCATGAAAGGAATTATATTAGCAGGAGGATCAGGATCAAGATTACACCCATTAACTATCAGTGTGAGTAAACAGCTGTTGCCTATTTACGATAAACCCATGATTTATTACCCTTTATCTGTTTTAATGTTGGCAGGAATCAAAGATGTATTGATAATTTCTACACCTCAAGACTTACCAAATTTTGAAAAATTATTGGGAGATGGTAGTCAAATAGGGATTCAGTTAAGTTATATCGAACAGCCAACACCTGACGGATTGGCACAGGCATTTATAATTGGAGAGAAATTTATAGGAAACGATGACGTTTGTTTAGTTTTGGGAGATAATATATTCTATGGCTCAGGTTTGCAAAAACTATTGGTTAATGCAGTTGAAACTGTGAAAATTGAAAAAAAAGCAATTGTTTTTGGGAATTACGTAAATGACCCTGAACGATATGGTGTTGCGGAAATAGATTCAAACAACAATGTTCTAAGTATTGTAGAAAAGCCAATAGAACCAAAATCTAATTATGCTGTTGTTGGTCTATATTTTTACCCAAATAGTGTCATTAATATTGCCAAGAATGTTAAACCATCTAAAAGGGGTGAGCTAGAAATCACTTCAATTAATCAAAAATATTTAGAGCTTAATCAGCTTAAGTTAAAAATATTAAGCAGAGGTTTTGCTTGGTTAGACACTGGTACGCATGAAGCGCTTACTGAAGCTACAGAATTTGTAAAAGCTGTTGAAAAAAGAACAGGTTTAAAAATAGCTTGTTTAGAAGAGATTGCACTAATATATAAATGGATTGATAAAACTTCATTAGAGACAAGAATAAAAGGTATGAAAGGAGATTATTATGATTATTTAAAGCAGATTATTAAATAATGTCTTTGAGAAACAAAACAATTACAGGAGTATTTTGGGCCTTTATCAATGTCTTTTTAACTAGAGGGGCTTCTTTTTTTGCTACTGTTATTTTGGCAACAATTTTAAGTCCAGACGACTTTGGCTTGCTAGGAATGATTGCAATATTTATGGGAATTGGGAATACTTTGATCGAAAGTGGTTTGTCAAATTCGTTAATAAGGTCAGAAAAAGTTGACAATGAAGATTTCTCCACAGTTTTTTATACTAACGTAGCAATAAGTATTTTTGTATACTTCCTAGTGTTTTTAGGTTCTAAATATATTGCAGTATTTTACAATCAGCCCGTATTAACAGATATTATTAGAGTTTATTGTATTGGATTCGTTGTTTCTGCGACTTCTGCTGTGCAAACGACTATACTGGTTAAAAATATGGAGTTTAAAAAACTCACATATTATCAAATACCAGCAACTATTATTAGTATTTTTATTGGCTTTTTATTAGCATATTTAGGTTATGGAGTATGGAGTATGGTATGGATGTTTATAACAAACCAAGTTGTAAGGTCAATAACTCTTTGGTACAAGTCTATGTGGACACCAACATTAACTTTTAACATAGAAAAACTAAAAAGACATTTTAATTTTGGATATAAACTAACACTTTCTAGCTTGTTAAATACTGTGTTTAGTAATATTTATAATATTTTAATAGGTAGATATTATGCAATAGAAACACTAGGTTATTTTGAACGATCTCAAACTTTTAAACATTATATAGTGTCCACTTTAACAGACGTAGTGGCAAAAGTTACCTACCCAATGTTTTCGAAAATTCAAAATGAAAAAGATAAATTAGTTGCTATTTTTAAGAAAACAATAATTTTTGTTTTTTTTTATATAGCACCAATTATGTTAGGCTTGTCTGCTGTTGGTAAACCGTTATTTTTACTAGTTTTAGGAGATAAATGGGCACCCGCGATTCCATTTTTTCAAATACTTTGTGTGTCTGGAGTTTTATACCCATTGCATTTTTTAAATATAAATCTTTTACAGGTATTAGGTAGAAGTGATCTTTTTTTAAAAATCGAGTTAATAAAAAAAGCGGCATTACTACTAATTGTTTTAATTGGATTTCAATATGGAGTTTATGGATTAGCTTTAAGTACAATTGTTAGTTCAATAATTGGATTTTTTATTAACACCTTCTATACAGGAGTTTTAATTGATTATGGAGCTGTTAAACAATTAAAAGATTTATTTTCATTTTTTATCACATCTATTTTTATGTCCATTATGATGTATCTATTAGTCGGATTATTAATTAATTACCCTTTGTTTGTTCAATTATTAATACCTTCTATATTTGGGTTTTGTTTTTATTTATCAATCAATTATTTATTTAAATCGAATCCATTATTCTATACTATCGAAATTATTAAAAATCATAAATTATGATCCCTGTAACTAAACCATTTCTTCCTCCTCAGGAAGAATACAATAAATATCTACAAGGTATTTGGAAGCGTAACTTGCTTACAAACATGGGGCCTTTAGCCAATGAGTTAGAAAGAAAGCTAAAAGATCACTTGAATGTTCAGAATTTATTGTTTGTAACCAATGGAACGATCGCTTTGCAAATGGCGATAAAAGCATTAGGCTTAAAAGGGGAGGTAATTACAACGCCATTTTCATTTGTAGCTACCACAAGCAGCATTGTTTGGGAAGGCTGTAATCCTGTTTTTGTCGATATTGATAAAGAATCTTTAAATATTGACCCTACAGAAATAGAAAAGGCAATTACTAAAAATACTTCTGCCATATTGGCTACACATGTATATGGAAATCCATGCGATGTACAGGCAATAGAAAAAATTGCTAAAAAACACAATCTAAAGGTTATTTATGATGGAGCTCATGCTTTTGGGGTTAATGTAGTAGGGAAATCTATTTTTGAATACGGAGATATTTCTATATGTAGTTTACACGCAACAAAATTGTATCATTCTATAGAGGGAGGATTGATTGTGACGAAAGATAAAAAATTAGCTGAAAGATTGGCTAAAATGAGAAATTTCGGTTTCAATGGGCCTGAATCTTTCTCGGAATTAGGTGTTAACGGTAAAAATTCTGAGTTTCACGCAGCAATGGGTTTGGTTAATCTACCGTATATGGATGCGATACATAACCAACGAAAAAAACTAACTGAGCACTACAATTTAAAGTTAAAGAGTTTTAAAGGAATGCCCCCTATATGGCACGAAAAATCAGCATATAACTACGCCTACTATCCAATAGTTTTTGAAAGTGAAGACTTACTCTTAAAATGTATAGACAGACTAAAAGCGAATGAAATATTTGGTAGAAGGTATTTTTACCCATCGCTGGCAACTAGTTTACCTTATATTAAAACAATAGCTTTAAAGAATACTGACTCAGTTGCTAAAAGAATTTTTTGTTTACCTTTATACTATAAGTTAACTCTAGAAGACGTTGATTTAATTTCTCGTTTACTATTAAGTGTTCAAAATGATTAATATGCAATCATATTTTTTTGTACCAGCTTCAAAACTCAATAAGTTAGCAGATATTAGCAAGAAAGGAGTAGGCGAAATGATTATTGACTTTGAAGACGCTATTTTAAGCTCAGAAAAGGAAAAGTATTTTGAGACTTTAAAAACGCTATCTAATCTTAAAGATTACTGGTTTCGTGTTCCGCTTAGAGGTACTTTTAATGAGGAAATTAGCTATGATTTTATATTAAAATTAAATAGTATTGGAGCTGTAAAAATTATTTTACCTAAACTTAAGTCGGCAGAAGAGTTAATAGATGTATTAAACACTTTTAGTAAAAACAAATTTATTTTATTAATTGAGCATCCTCGATTACTTATAGAAATTAAAAATGCTATTATTAATAATCCTATAATGATAAGTTCTCTATATGGGCTTGGACTAGGATCTCATGACTTAATGGCATTTTTGGAGGCTAAGCATTCTGAACCACAATTAGACTACCCTAGGAAGGAACTTTTATATATAGCCAAAGCATATAATTTAAAAGCTATTGATATTGCTTCTATGAATATTTTTGACAAACTGACCTTTATGGAAGAAGTTCAATACGGAATGGATAACGGTTATGATGCTAAATTTTTAATTCATCCTAATCAGATAACCTGGTTTGACGAACAATTAAAACAAAATGAAATATTGGTAAATTGGGCTCAAAATGTCTTAGATCATTTACCTAAGAATTACAATGGAGATAGTATAGTACCTTTTATCTTAAATGAAGAAGTTATTGAGAAACCCCATGCCATGAGAGCTTTAGAAATTATAAGAAAAAATAGAGATGGAAAGTAAATTTGGAAATTATTATGAAGATTTTTTAGTTGGGGGAACAATTACACATGCGCTGTCAAAAACTATATTAGAAAGTGATAACAATCTGTTTAGTCTGTTAACAATGAATCATCACCCAGTACATTTAAATTTAGATTATGCTGAAAAACAACATCATGGAAAAATTTTAGTCGTAGGGACTTTAGTATTTAGTCTGGCTGTTGGGATTACGGTACCAGATATTAGTGGTAAAGCAATTGCAAATCTAGAATATGAGGAAATTAAACACCTTAATCCAGTTTTTTTAAATGACACATTATACGTGCGAACAAAAATTATAGATAAGTGGGAAACTTCTAAAGGTGATAGAGGGGTTGTATATGTTGAGTCAATAACGAAAAACCAGAATAACATAGATGTTTTGTCATTTAGAAGGAAAGTATTATTACCTAAAAATAAATTAGAATGGAAAAGTATCTGTTAAGAAGTTTAATGTTTGTGCCTAGTCATAATGAAAAATTAATGACCAGCGCATCAAAATCTCAGGCTGATGTATTGTTATTAGATATTGAGGATTCCGTTCAGCCGATAGCAAATAAACAGGTTGCAAGAGATCTTGTTAAAAAGTTCATAAATAATGGCTTATTTAAAGATAAAATAATTTTCCCAAGAGTTAATGACAGGGAAAGTGGCGAATTGTTGAAAGATATTATTCAATTATCTATTGAAGGTGTACATGGATTTATGTATCCTAAAGCTCAGTTGGGAGAGGATATTTATTTTTTCGATAAATTGTTAGAGACCATAGAATATGAAAAAGGAATTAAAATAGGGACCTTTAAAATAATACCATTAATAGAAACTGCATCGGCGGTTTTAAATGTTCAAGATATTTGTAAAGCTTCTAAAAGAGTGATTGCAATTGCTTACGGGTCAGAAGACTTTATTACTGATTTAGAAGGGATACATGACAACAATCACAGCAGTTTATTTACTCCAAGAGCAATTATAGCAATGGGAGCCAGGGCAACAGGTGTAGTGCCTATAGACACTGTTCATATTAGAGTTCATGATTTAGAAGATTTAGAAGAAAACATAAAAATTTCAAAAAATTTAGGTTTCGAAGGTATGCTGGTGCTGCATCCAAAGGAAATAGATTTAGTACATAAATACTACTCACCATCGAAGCAAGAAATTGAAGATGCACATTTGATGATTAAACTATCTGAGGAGGCAATAAAAAATGGACAGGGAGTGGCAATAAAAAATGGTAAGTTTATAGGCCCACCAATGATAAAATCAGCAAAAAAAATATTATTAAAACAAAATTTATTATTAAAACAGAAATGAAAATAGCTATTATGCAACCTTATATTTTTCCCTATTTAGGATATTTCCAGTTAATAAATATGGTTGATGTTTTTGTGTTTTATGATGATGTAAATTACATGAAGCAAGGCTGGGTAAACAGGAATAATATTTTAGTTAATGGGCGTCCATTAATGTTTACAGTCCCTTTAGAAAAAGCAAGTTCGTTTATTAAAATACAGGAGACAAAAATAAATAAAAAAATGTGGGAACTATGGAAGAAAAAATTCTTAAGGACGCTTGAGCAAAATTATAAAAAAGCGCCTTTTTATGAATATGGATTTGCTATTGTAAACCAAGCTTTGTCTGGCTCAACTGATGATATGACTATATCTAAAATAGCAATTAAAAGTGTTGTAGAGATTTGTAATTACTTAGAGATAGATACGAAAATAGTTCTATCGTCTTCCATATATAAAAATGATGATTTGTCGGGGAAAGAACGTGTTATTGATATATGCATTAAAGAGAATGCAACGCACTATATCAATCCCATTGGAGGGCAGGAATTATATGATAAACCCTATTTTAAATTAAAAAATTTAAAATTAAATTTTATTCAAGCCTCAAAATTTGAATATAAGCAACTTAATGAACAATTTGTTCCATGGCTCTCTATAATTGACGTTATAATGTTCAATTCAAAAGATAAAGTTAAAGAAAGTTTAACTAAATTTCAATTAGTATGACATCAATAGGTGGGTATTTTGAGATAGAACTAGACCAGAAGCATGAATTTCATCTTGATGCACTTAAAGTTAATACAGGTAGGAATGCACTAGAGTATATTTTAAAAGCCAATAATTATGTTAAAATATATATTCCTTTTTATACTTGTGACGTAATATTAGAGCCAATTATGAAATTAAATATTTCATACGAGTTCTATTCAATTAACTCCAAATTGGAACCTATTTTTAATTTCAACGATATAGGTGATAAAGAAGCCTTTTTATACACAAATTATTATGGTGTTAAAGATAATTTTGTAAATGAATTAAGTAGAAATTGTAAAAATTTAATTATTGATAACGCACAGTCATTTTTTTCAAGACCAATAAAAGGGGTTGATTCTTTTTATTCTGCAAGGAAATTTTTTGGTGTACCCAACGGCGCTTATCTATATTCAAACAATACAATTGAAGGGGGCTTAGAGAGGGATATTTCTCCAATACAAGGAGTAAGACATTTAATTATGCGTGCAGAATATGGCCCAGAGGAAGGTTATAAATATTTTTTAAGCAACGAAGAAAGCTTAATAAATAATCCAATAAAAAAAATGTCTAAATTGACTCAAAAAATACTAAAATCTATTAATTACAATAAAGTAATTAACATAAGAAAAATGAATTTTAATTATTTATTAAAAAACTTAAATACAGATAATGAGTTGAAATTCGAATCGAATGATATTCAAGTGCCAATGATTTATCCATTTTTAAGAAAGAATAATGATCGTTTGTTTAAGAGATTAATTGAGAACAAAGTATTTGTTGCAAAATATTGGCCCAATGTAAAAGTCTGGGCTGGAAAAGATAGTTTTGAATATTTTTTAGCAGAAAATACTCTAGCATTGCCAATTGATCATCGATATAACATTGAAGATATGGCAAGAATAATTAAATTAATTACAGCGAAATGAAAACAAAGGTAATTGTAATAGGAGGAAAAGGAAGTGCAATAGTTGTTGGGGAACAAATTTATGACGCACAAATGAAAGGCAGCGATATTGAATTTATTGGTTATGCATTTGATGACCCTAATTATGGTAACGAGATAAATGGTTTCCCTATAGTTGCAAAAACTAGAGAGGTCTATAGTAAGTTTAAAAATGATCCTTGTATTAAATTTATTTTTCAACTATATCGGCCTGATCTATTAAAAGAAAGAATTGAATTAAAAAACAGTTATGGCATTCCCGATGATAGATTTTGCACATTTATACATCCAAGTTGTATTATCTCTAAGAGTGCGTCAATAGGAGTTGGTACTGTTATTATGGCAAATACTGTTGTGAACCCAAATGCGATAATTGGTAATTTTTGTACAATTCAAAGTAATATAACAATTGGACACGACTCAAAAATGGGAGATTATAATTTTATTGCAACACAATCTACAGTAGGAAATATAGTTATGGGGTCTAGAAACTTTATGGGAATAAATTCGTGTACAAATAATTTTATAAGTATCGGAGACGACTGTTTTGTTGCCATGGGATCTAATGTAATAAAAAGTGTAGAATCAGGGTCTAAAGTTATGGGCAATCCAGCGAAACCCTTTTTTTCTAAAATTAAGCCACTCTAATGTCTAAAGTGATTCAGCAGCGCTTTGTTAGTATAATTTGCTTCGCTTATAATCATGAGAAGTATATTCGAGAAACGTTAAATGGATTTGTCATGCAAAAGACAAATTTTTCATTTGAAATTGTAATTCATGATGATGCATCAACTGATAAAACAGCTGATATAATCCGAGAATATGAAAAAAAGCATCCGACTATTTTCAAACCTATTTATCAAGTAGTTAATCAATATACTTTAGAAAAAGGAAGAGTTACTAAAATTTGTTATGCAGCTGCAAAGGGGAAATATATTGCTCTGTGTGAGGGTGACGATTACTGGACAGATCCATTAAAATTGCAAAAACAAGTTGATTTTTTAGAAAACAATAAAGATTACAATCTTTGTGCTCATGATACAGACATTATAAAAGAAGGAGTAATTCTGAAAAAAGAATGGAGATGGGATCCTAAAAGGACAACCTTTACTGTTGAAGATTATATTTATGCCTTGTTTTTTCATACTTCATCTGCATTGTTTAGGAATTTTGAAAATCGTGTAATGATCAAAGATTCACAAATTTTGCAAGGAGATATTATTTTGTTCTTATCGGTTATAAATGATAAAAAAGTGCATTTTATTGAAGAAGTAATGAGTGTTTACCGATTGCATGAAGGAGGAATTACAAATAGCGCACTACACAAGTCAAAACTAAATACATATAAATCGCTATTAATTATATTAGAGAAATTTGATTTGTTTTCTAATTATAAATTCAGAAATTTAATTTGCTTAAAAAAGCAAACTATAAAATCTTTAATATTTCTCTTTGACCAAACGAAAGAAAATAAAATAAAACCTTTTGTTCGATTAAAATACTATTTGTTTAAAATTGTATTATTAATATCAGTGAAGATTATTGCAAGAATAAATGGGTTTAAACATTATTAATACTGCTATTTTATAGCACTACTAATTCTCTAGTAGAATAAAGTTGGTATTAATTGAATAAGTTTTTATGTTCAAAAACACAGTAAGTTTTATTATCATATTTTTTTTAATTTATGATATGAATTTAGTTTTTTTGCCCAGTGTTACAACAGGTAGAATAGCTGCATTATATTTATTATTAACTAATTTTCAGAGCCTTAAGTTATTAGTAGCTGAGTATAAGAATTTTCTGTTAGGAATGATTCTAATATTGTTTATATCTTTAATTCAGTCAATTTTTTCTCAAGATTCCACTCAGTTTTCGAGGTTTTTTTATTTTATCTTATATGCTTTAATCTGTCCTGTATTAATTACTTATAGAATAAAAAATTTTAGAAAAATCTCATGGTTTTTTTTAATTGCTATATCTATTCAATCATTAATTTTAATTTTTGTCTTTTTTAATCCAAGGTTTAAAAGTGTATTAGAGGCTTATATTATTTATGGAGGAAACTTTGGTGTTGATAATTTATACAGATCATTTGGCTTATCTTCCAGTACTGGAGCGGCACTTTCTCTTATTCAAGGATTAGGCTCTGGTATAGGGTTTTATATATTATCTTCTGATAAATTTCGTTGGAATTGGTTAGCTCTTTTTTTAACTGTGTTGTGTTTTTTGAGTACCCTATTTGTTGGTAGGACAGGATTGTTAATTTCGATTATATTTTTATCCGTCTATTTAATGGCCTCATTCAAGTTCGTTAATTTATTTAGATACATTTTAATTATAGGTCTAGTTAGCTATTTCAGTTTTGGTGAATTATTAGAAAGTAAATTAAACTCCATTAATGGTTTTTCAACAGAGTTTTTTTTTACGTGGATTTCTGATGGTTTAGATATTCAAGATAATAAGACCATAGATGCTCTTTTGAATCAACAATCGCTCCCTGAATTAACATTACAAACTTTAGTTATTGGAACTGGAACTATAACTGAAAATGGACTAAATACATCTGGTCATGATTCGGGTTTTGTTCAGACGTATTATTCATTAGGGTTATTATTTACATTTTTCTTTTATTTTTCTTTAATTTTATTTTTAAAAGAAAATTTTAAAAGTTTAAATAAAAAACTAATATACTTACTAATTTTTCTTATGCTATTACTAGAAATTAAAGAACCTTTTTTATTTAAATATTCGGAAGGTTTTATACTATTATCTTTATTGTTTTCACTTAAATATGATAAATATTTAAATTTTAATTAAAAATTATGTGCGGAATATATGCTTCTAACCTCACTTTTAGCGAGAAGGAAATAAGATCAAAATTAAAAACGATAGATTTCCGTGGACCTGACTACACTGGTGTACTCCAACAAGACAAAGTGAGTTTTGGCCATTTGCGTTTATCTATTTTAGATTTAGAGGAAAGGTCTAATCAACCCATGGTTTTTGATAATTATACCTTGGTTTTCAATGGCGAAATTTACAACTTTCAAAACATAAAGAAAGAGTTGATTTCTTTGGGGCATACTTTTCATACCTCTGGCGACACAGAGGTTTTATTAAAAGGATTTATAGAATGGGGTAAAACAGTAGTGCTTAGGCTAAATGGTATGTTTGCATTCGCTATTTACAACAGAGAAACCAAAACTATGTTTTGTTCTAGAGATAGATTAGGTGTAAAGCCTTTTTATTATTATTGGAAAGATGGATTCTTCGAAATATGTAGTCAATTAAAGCCTATTTCTCAAAATAAGACTTTAAATGAAGAAGCGATAAGTATTTATTTGGATTGTGATTACATCCCTAGTCCTTATTCCATTTTTAACGATGTTTATAAATTACCTCCAGGAAACAATTTAATTATAGATTTAAATAATAAAACATGTGAAGTTGAAGAATACTGGAATTTAAAACCAGTAATCCCCTCTAAACTATCTTATAAACAGGCGGTCGAAGAAGTACACACTTTATTAGAGGATGCAGTGCGTATTCGTTTGCAATCCGACGTACCATTTGGTTCTTTTTTATCCGGTGGTATCGACTCTGCACTAATTACAAGTATTGCTTCAAAGATCTCTAAAGAGAAGCTCAAATCATTTTCAATTGGTTTTGAGGATCCAAAATATGATGAAAGTAAAGTAGCGGCTACTTTTGCTAATATTTTAGGTACAAAACACAAAGAAACTATTTGTAAAGCGCAAGATATCCTAGATATGTTGCCAAGGCTTATAGAAGTATATGACGAACCATTTGCCGATAGCTCTGCCTTACCCTCACTACTCCTAAATAAAATCACAAAACAAGATGTTACCGTAGCTTTATCTGGAGATGGTGGCGATGAGAGCTTTTTAGGCTATAATCATTTCGATTGGGTTACTAAATTTAAAAAGGTAACATGTATCCCCTATTTTATTAGGTATTCGTTTTCAATGATCATACCTAAATTTATTTTTAAAAACCGTACAGAACCTTTAAGGAGAATTCTTAGATTAAAAAATAAAAACAATTTTATTGAAGGTATTTTTGTTGGTTATAAGTCGCTTCTTTTAAGTAGGGATTCAACATGGCTTTCTAATTATAGTAAATATAAAACTTGGTCTAACAATACTTACCAGAAAACTGCAGATCTTAATATTAAATTATGGTTAGAAAATGATAGTAACGTAAAGGTCGATAGGGCAAGTATGGCATCTTCTGTTGAGGTAAGAAGCCCGTTTTTGGACTATAGAATCATTGAGTTTGCCAGAACCTTACCCGTCTCTTATCGTTATTTACCGGGTGTAAAGAAAAGGATATTAAGAGATGTATTAAAGAAGTACATCCCCGAAGAAGTATTTAACCTACCCAAGAAGGGTTTTTCAATTCCTTTAGGCGATTGGATGCGTAAAGAATTAAGAGATGAAATGGAGGAGAATTTGTCGGATGTTTTTTTGAAACAAATACCCAATTTAAATATTACTGTATTTAAAAAACTATTTAAGGATCATTTGGATAATAAAGCAGATTATTCAACCTACATATGGAGGGTCTATATTTTGGTTAAATGGACTAAGAATTATAAAATTAAAGAAAACATTGTTTAATAGTCTTATTAAGTTAATTGTTTAAAATTCTTAAGTAAGACACCTAGATGTAAATTTGTAGTATATATTTAAATTATTTAGTTCATAACCAGGAGTAATTTAAATAGGTAATAAGGTAAAGGTTGTATAGGCTCTTCCATTATTATCACATGATGGTACCATATTTGTTTAAGTATAATAAATTTGGGTATAGTTGTTTAAAATAGCAATAAAGATAATGCTTAGTGCTAATTAGAATAAAATGTGATAGTTACAACAGGTGTAGTACAATTGCAAAACCTGAACCTAGTGGTGTTATAATTGAAATAAAACTGGCAAATATTTTTGTTTTTTGAGGCAGACACAAAAATAGTTTTAGAAAACTTCATATCTGAAGAAGGTATAGACTACAAATCAGATAACTAAGAAAATTAAAAGCCTTAGTGTTTGAATATAAGTATTTTATGAAAAGTATAAAAAGTATGAAAATATTATTCGTCTTACCAAGTTTAAGAGCTGGAGGTGCTGAAAGAGTAATTTCTTTCTTAGCTAGAAGTCTTCATGAGAACAATCAAGAAGTAACTTTATTAGTACTTGGTTTTGAAAAAGACAAAGTTTTTGAAACCGGCAATCTAACAATTGTTTATTTAAATAGAGATCGGCTTTTGTTTTCTGTTTTTGATATTATAAAAGCAATAAAAAAAACAAAACCTACTATAGTGTTTTCTAGCATTGCTCATGTAAATATAGTAATGGCTTTAACGAGTTATTTCTTTAAAAACATAAAATTTATAGCACGGGAAGCTAGCGTACTTTCGATAATGTCTAAATATGGCGATTATAAGTCGAGATTTTTAAAAAAAATTATACGTCTTACCTATAAAAATTTAGATGCGATTGTTTGTCAATCTCTAGATATGAAAAATGATTTTATTGCAAATTTTAATATAAATACAAATAAATTACATGTTATAGGGAACCCCATAACTATGCAATTATTGGATTCAAATAAAATTGAAGAGACATCACGTAATAAAATAAAATTTATAACGATTGGCAGGTTAAGTGAAGAAAAAGGACATTCTAGAATAATTAAAGGCCTTTCAAAAATAGTGAATTATGACTTTCATTATACGATTGTGGGTGATGGATTAATGGGTGATCAAATTAAAAATGAAATAATGAAGAATAATTTACAAGATAAAGTAACATTTATAAAGCACACTTCTAAAGTATTAGACGAGATTAATAAGAATGACTACTTTTTGCAAGGATCTTATGTTGAAGGATTCCCTAATTCGGTATTAGAAAGTTGCAGTATTGGTGTACCTGTAATCGCTTTTGATTGTCCAGGAGGTACTAAAGACATTATTATTAATGGGGAAAATGGATTTTTGGTGGAAGATCAAACGGAGTTTGATAGACTATTAATTAATTTAGACACAATAAATAAGCCTCAAACTGAAATTGTTAAAAAGTATGTATGGTCCAACTTCGCACCTAAAGAAATAGTGTCAAAATATCATGATTTATTTAATCTTCAATAGAGTATCAGACTATTACAATGATTAATACATTAAACACCTATAGAGCTGAAGAGCTGCTTCAAGAGACAAGCCCTTTGTATACAACAGAGATTTAACATGGACTTATTGTTGTTATAGGGTAAAGAATATCCATTATTATAGGTGTAAAAAAAAGTAATTTTGAACTTTTTCTATAAAAAAGCATTAAATAAGTTTAAACGTTTTTAGTAAATAAAGTAAATTATGTGTGGTATATATTTAACGAATATTCCTTTTAAAGAGGAGGATATTAAACAAAAGTTAGAAACGATAAAATTTAGAGGTCCCGATTATACTGGAGTTTTACAACAAGAAAGTCTTAGTTTTGGTCATTTACGGTTGTCTATAATTGATTTAGAATCGAGATCAAATCAACCAATGGTTTACGATAACTTTACAATTGTTTTCAATGGTGAGATATACAATTTCAAGGAGGTTAAAGAAGAGTTGATTCAGATTGGTTATAATTTTGAAACAACAGGAGATACAGAAGTTTTATTGAAATCTTATTGCGAGTGGGGAGAAGAAATGACAAACAAGATTAATGGTATGTTTGCATTTGCCATCTATAATAAAGCGGCTAACACTATTTTTTGTGCAAGAGATCGCCTGGGAGTTAAACCTTTTTATTACTATTGGAATGACGGTCAATTTGAAATTTGTAGTCAGTTACGACCTATATCTAACGGTAAAACTATTAATAAAGAGGCTATTAATATTTATTTGGATTGCTTATACATTCCTAGCCCTTATACCATATTTAATGATGTTAATAAATTGGCTCCAGGTAAAAATATGCTAATTGATTTAACAACCAATACACTAACAATCTCAGAATATTGGAATCTTAACAAAGTTAAATTGTCTGATATCTCGTATGAAGATGCTGTTGAAAAAACTCATGATTTATTAAAGGATGCTGTCAAAATAAGACTACAGGCTGATGTTCCTTTTGGTTCTTTTTTGTCTGGAGGTATTGATTCTGCTTTGGTCACTAGTATTGCATCTAAAGTACATACAGCAAAAATTAAAACTTTTTCAATTGGGTTTGACGACCCCAAGTATGATGAAAGTAAAGTTGCCAAAAAATATGCAGAGATATTGGACACACAACATACGGAGACTATTTGCAGTCCGACCGATGTTATGGAAATGATATCAAAATTTGTAGAAGTTTATGATGAGCCTTTTGCTGATAGTTCTGCACTCCCATCCTTATTATTAAATAAGGTAACCAAACAACATGTTACTATGGCACTTTCGGGTGATGGTGGTGATGAAAGTTTTTTAGGATATAATCATTTTGATTGGGTTAGTAAATTTAATTTACTTGTGAAAGTTCCGTATTTTATAAGGTATATTTCTTCTTTTTTAATTTTCCCTATAATGTTTAAACAAAGGACAGATCCAATTAAAACAATATTAAGAACTAGAAATGTAGATAGGTTTATTGAAATGGTTTTTCTTGGATTTAACACATTATTAAAAAAAAGAGATTTTAAGTGGCTTTCTAATTATCCAGAATTTAATAAGCTATCATCTAATAATTTTCAAAAAACAGCAGATTTGAATATTAAATTATGGCTAGAAAATGATAGTAATGTTAAAGTTGATAGAGCAAGTATGGCATATTCGGTTGAGATAAGAAGCCCATTTTTAGATTATAGAATTATAGAATTGGCGAGATCATTCCCTATTTCCTATAGATACAAAAAAGGAGTTAAAAAGAGAATTTTACGTGACATCCTGAAAAAATATATACCAGAAGACGTTTTTAATCACCCAAAAAAAGGCTTCAGCATTCCAATTGCTCGCTGGATTAGGCATGAATTAAAAGAAGAGTTTATAGAAAATTTAAATGATGAGTTTTTGAATATAATACCTAATTTCAATATTGAAAAATTTAAAGATATGTTTGAAAAACACTTATCTGGTCATTATGATTATAGCTCATATATTTGGAGAGTTTATGTACTTTCAAAATGGTATAAAGAATTTGGTTTCTACAGTGAAGACAGTAAGATTACTTAATAAGTTAAGATGATATTAACTAAATTCCTCTAGGATACTTTCGTATTCTAAGTCTTAATCCTTGTTGTACGAAAGTGATGTTTCTTTATATGCAAAAATAAATCAAATTAGTTAAACTTAAAGTAATAATTTTAAGCTATTAAAATTAATGACTGTTTGATATTACACGAGCTGATACAGCATTTTTTATAATCACCAAATATTATTGATGCCTGTTATTAGATCGTTTAAAGTATTCTTTTGACTCTCTTTAATATTAGAGCTTATAAGCTTAATCTATTGAATGGTTAGTACAGACCATATGAAAAAGAAAATTATATTATTTACCCTATCCTTGACGAAAGGAGGAGCAGAAACACAATTGGTCAAATTAGCTTCCTTTTTAAAAGAGAGAGGATATGCAGTGGTTATTCTATATTTGTTACCTAAAAATGATTTTAAGGAGTTTTTAGGTATAAATGCTATTCCATATAAATTAATATCCTTTAAAAAAGGTCTAGGAATTTTCTGTTTAATAAAATATATCCAATCTATACAGCCAGATGTATTAGTTTCGTTTATGTTTGGTGCTAATATAATTGCGAGAGGAATAAAATTTTTAACATCTTTAAAGTTGATTACTTCTGTTCGTAACAATGAGATTGCTAAAAGATATTTTTATCTTTATAAATTAACTTACAAATTAGATGATATTTCAACATTTAATTCAATAGTATCATTAGAGAAATTTAAAAACGATGGATTGACGGTTACTAGCAAATCCTTTTTGATGAACAATGCTATTTCTATAAATGAAACCAAACATGATTCTTTAAAAAATGATGTTTTTACTTTTATAAGTATAGCACATTTCAGACCACAAAAAGATTATAAATCGTTATTTAAAGCTATTGATATTTTAGTTAAAAATAAGGTTCCAGTAAAATTACTCGTATTAGGTATAATAGGTGATGCTACATGGCCCTTTGAACTTATCAAGGAATACGGTATTGAGGATCAAGTTGATATTTTAGGTTTTGTTAATGATCCCAGTTATTATATAGAAAAATCAAATGCAGTTGTTCTATCTACCTTTTGGGAAGGAACTCCTAATGCCGTTTTAGAGGGGATGTCTAAAAAGAAACCAATAATATGTTCAGATGTGCCAGGCTGTACAGAGTTAATTAATGCCTCCAACTGTGGCTTTGTATCAGAAAAAAGTAATCCTATCGATTTAGCGAATAAAATGGAAAAGTTAATGATGTTATCAGTAGAGGAAAGGGATCAGTTATCGTTTAATGGCTATAAGTATGTTATAGATAACCATGATGAATCTAAAGTCTTAAAAAAATGGGAACAATTAATTTGTAGTTTGTAGATGAGTAATATTGAAACCCCTTTAAAGCAAAATAAGCTAATACGTATTACTACCGTGCCTATGTACTTAGATAAGCTCATAGAGGGGCAGTTGGCTTTTATGCAAACTCATTACGAGGTTATTGCAATAAGTTCTGGTGGGATAAGTGAATTGACTATAGAAACAAATAGTTTTCTAATCAAACCACAAACAAATCCTAAGCGGGATAATGAAAGCTTTAGAGATTACATCATAAATAATAATGAAGATTTTATCGTAGAAAAAAATCGTAATTATGCAGTCAAGTTTTTTGGAATCGAAAAACATAAGAAATCTATAGAGGATTTGTATACTAATTTAATGACATCATTCAAATGAAAATCATAATGTTAACAGGTGGGGGACGCAGTTCAATGTATACATATAATGCTTTAAAATCTGATTTTGAAATTTCTAAATTTTTAATAGCAGATTCTATATCTAGAATAGCTATAATAAAAAGGAGGATAAATAAACTTGGATTATTAAAGGTTATAAATCAATTAGCGTTTCAAATTTTTATAGTTCAAATTTTAACTTTCTTCAGTAAAAATAAAATAAAACAGAAAGAAATAGATTTACAATTGGTATCTGATAATGTTCCCAATGAAAAAATAGTTTCTCTTGGTAAGTTAAATTCAAATAATACAATTAGAATTCTAAGAAAAATTAAACCTGATTTAATAATTGTTAATGGAACATCAATTATATCTTCAAAAATTTTGGATTGTACAAATGCGTTGTTTATTAATACACATGTCGGAATTACACCAGAATATAGGGGAGTTCATGGTGGTTATTGGGCTCTGCGTAATGGGGATAAAAATAATTTTGGGGTTACAATTCATGTTGTAGATAAAGGTATAGATACAGGCTCAATAATTTATCAAGAATCAACTAATGTAAATAAAGAAGATAATTTCATTACATATCCATTACTTCAATATGCTTTGGCTATACCTTTGTTAAAAAAAGCTATAAATGATGTAAAGTTGAATCAATTAAAAACATATAAGAAAGAAAATACAAGAAGTATATTGTATTACCACCCTACTATAACGGAGTATCTTTCAGGTTTAATATTTAAAGGAGTAAAATAATGAGTAGCGGAAAATTTATTATTTCTTTAGACTTTGAAATTCATTGGGGCGGCGTAGAAAAGTGGGATATCAAAAAAAAGAGCAACTATTTTCAGGAATCTAGAAAATCAATACCTATAGTATTAAAGATATTTGAGGAAAATAAAATTAGAGCTACCTGGGCTACTGTAGGGTTTCTTTTCGCAACACATAAAGAACAATTAGAGAAACTCCAACCAAAACTACGCCCTAATTATTTAAATAAAAATCTTTTATACTACGATCATTTTTCAGAAATAGGAAATAGCGAGGTAGAGGATCCTTTCCACTATGCTCCTAGTTTAATAAAAGAAATAATTAAAACTGAAGGACAAGAAATAGCAAGTCATACTTTCTCTCATTATTATTGTAATGAGAGAGGCCAAACTGCAGAACAGTTTGATCAAGATTTAAAGGCAGCTCAAACTATTGCTAAAAATAATTTTAACATTACTTTACGGTCATTGGTTTTTCCTAGAAACCAATTTAATAGAGATTATTTAGACGTAGCAATTAATAACGGAATTAGAGTTGTACGATCTAACCCTAATGTCTGGTTTTGGAAAAATAGTTTTGGAAAAGTTACACCACTTTTAAGAGCATTTGATACTTTAATACCAATAAGTAAACATTTAAGTTTCGATAATTTAGAGACACACAATAATTTAAAAATTTTACCAGCAAGTCGATTTTTTAGACCATATAAAAACTCAGAGACGAGCATACAAAGAATGAAAATGGTTCGAATAAAAAATGAGATGTCTTATGCAGCTAAGAATAATAAGAATTATCACTTATGGTGGCATCCGCATAATTTTGGAGAAAATGTATCTGAAAACATAGCGCAATTAAAGGATATCATTAAACATTTTCATATTCTAAAAAATCGTTATGATTTTATATCATCTAATATGATTGATTTTGCAGATAAATAAAAATCAGAAACCTAAATTAATTAGGATAACTACCGTGCCTATGTCCTTAGATAAACTCATAGAGGGGCAGTTGGCTTTTATGCAGTCTCATTACGAGGTTATTGCAATAAGTTCTGGCGGTATAACTTTGGATGCCGTTGGAGCTAAGGAAAGCGTAAGGGTAATTCCAATTGAAATGTCTCGTAAAATCACTCCTTTTAAAGATGTTTGGGCTCTGTGGGAATTATATAAACTTTTTAAAAAAGAAAGACCTTTCATTGTTCATTCTCATACACCAAAGGCAGGTATTGTTGGCATGTTAGCTGCTAAAGCTGCAGGGGTTCCTATTAGACTGCATACAGTTGCGGGTCTTCCTTTAATGGAGACAAGGGGGGCTAAAAGAAAAGTGTTGAATATTGTTGAAAAAATGACTTACGCATGTGCTACAATGGTATATCCAAACTCGTTTGGCTTGAGAGATGTTATTCTGAAAAATAATTTTGCGAATAAAAAGAACCTGAAAGTTTTAGCCAATGGAAGCTCTAACGGGATTGACATCAATTGCTTTAGTCCTAGTCAATTTTCCAATGATGTAAACTCTAAACTTAAAAAGGATTTAAACATTAGTAAAAATGATATTGTTTTTATTTTTGTGGGTCGTTTGGTGTCCGATAAAGGAATTAATGAATTGGTAAAGGCATTTAAAC
>Ga0308006_10000192_pt1 | contig 25615 bp, 19 predicted proteins | sample Neamet69_FD_203150 | JGI IMG/M metagenome (GOLD analysis project Ga0308006, IMG submission 203150) | Marine microbial communities from water near the shore, Antarctic Ocean - #69 | ecosystem: Environmental > Aquatic > Marine > Unclassified | place: Southern Ocean | collected 2014-06-07 | reverse complement strand
CCGATTATTATCTCTATTCGGGTCAAGGCTGGATACATGCCTGGGGGTCAGTATACCCTTTACATAAAGGATTAAGTGATTACTCATACAACTACTCAGGTGAAAAAACAGAGTGGGATGTTGGTGTAGTTTTTGGGGTTAAATTCAATAAACATTTTAGTATCTTCGTAGAAGGAAGACATCTTAAATACTGGGACATAAGGTCTTACAATATGCAAACAGGAATAAACTATTTAATATTTTAATAGATGGCAAAAGAATTAAGTGAGGACAGTGCAGTACAGATAAGTCTCAAGACTTTAGGTGGTATAGCATTCTTAATAGCAACACTAGTGGGGATGTGGTTTACATTGCAGAACGATATAGCAGAAGCTAGAGAGTTACCTGAGCCGGTAGACCCTGTTATAACACGAATGGAATTTGATATGAAAGATAAGCTGATACGTCAGACTATCATGAATACTCAGGAAGATGTTTCTGAGATGAAAGAAGATATGAAACTAATTAAACAAAAGCTTTATGAATAAGCTTCTACTTTTATTACTACTCACTACAAATATTGTAGCTCAAGAGTTTGTTACTTCTAGCTCATTTGGCCCTAAAACAGCTAAAGGGATTACCGTCGTAGAGTTCTGGGTCGAGTGGAATAAAGGAAATGAAGTTACATTCCTGAGTGACCTTAAAGACTGCGCTCCATATAGAGTGTGTATCATTAAGAGCTCTGATATACAAAATGAGTTTAAAGTTACATCAGTCCCTACAGTTATTATATTCGACAACGGAGTAGAACAAAGTAGGTTTAGTCCTAATATTATGATGGAACTGAAGGCAACTAAAAAGGAAATACAGTCTGCTATAGACGAAATAACATTTAATAAGTTTCAATGATGAATAAAGAACAACTAGAACAATCCGGATGGCTTACATTATGTATAGCCTTATTATTTTTTCTACTACTGTTTGTATCCAAAGCAGCTAATGCTCAACAACAACAAGTATTTGTAGAGTGTACAACAGGGGAGTTTCCTGCTGAGATTACATGGCAAATTCTTACCTGTAATGGTGGTATTTTACTTGAAGGTACGTCCCCTTATTTAGGTGCCGTAGTTTTACCAGAGTATTACCAGATAAACATGATGGACTCTTACGGAGACGGATGGAACGGTGCTTACCTCTATGTAGGACAAACAGAGTATGGATTCTTGTCTGATGTAGATTGGATAGACTCTATCGGTACTTGGCCTCAAGAGTTTAAAGAGCAACTTGTAGATGTAGGGTGCCTTACTATAGGAATTGAGGAAGTGGTAAACGTAGAATTTATCCCTACTACTTACTACAACTTATTAGGACAGAGTGTTATTCCTACTAAAGGTGTGTATATAGCATCAGATGGTATTTTACGAAAAAAAATGTATATCAATAACAAAAATAAATAAAAATGGCAACATTAACAGCAAAGTTAACCTTAATAAGTTCAGATGTAACTTCTGATACGTTAAGCATTTCTGCTACAGATTCATTAACAGTAGCAGGGGCAATATCTCAACGAAGAGTCGTTCTAAGTACTACAGCTTCTGCTATAGTAACTGCAGCTTCATACACTAAAGCGTATGTATTTGTTAAAAACTTAGACGCAGCAATTGTTGTTTCTTTGGTGAAAGCTAACGGAGGTGATGAGTATATGAGTCTCGCAGCAGGAGAGTGGGCATTTTTCCCTTGGTCTACCGCTGTGGATTTATTTGCAGACGCAGCTTCAGGTACTCCAGCATTAGAAGTATTGATATTCCAAGCAGCCGCATAATAATAAATAAAACTTAAAATAACATGGCAACATTAAATGTAACTCTAGGGGTTACTAGTGCAGACTCTCTGTCAGATTCCCTTAGCATATCTTTTACGGACACTTTAACAGTTACGAACCCTATATCAACAGGTAAGAGGGACGTTACCACAGCAGTCGCTGGGGGAGGTGAGTTTGTTCCTGCTTCTGATTCAAACACATATTATGTGTACTTAAAAAATTTAGATGACACTAATTTTGTATCCGTACAAGATGCAGCTGCAGCTATCTTTGGAAAACTACATCCAGGAGAATTCATGTGGTTTACGTTATCACCTTCAGAAGGCCTTGAAATGCAAGCCAATACAGCTACTGTAAAAGTAGAGTACGGAATATTCAAGAAAGGATAAAAATTAATAATTAACAAAAAAACAAAATGGCAACAATAACAACAAAGCTATCCCTTACAGGATCTGGTTTAACTTCTAATCAGTTATCTTTAAATTTGAATGACCTTTTAACAGTTACAACTCCACACTTAGGTCTATCAAAAATATCTGCGCCTCATAATTCTGCAACAGTTATTATAGCAAGCAGTATATCCGCAGCTACGTATGTGTATCTTAGAAATACGGATACAACTAACTACATTGCCTTAAAGAACGATGCAGGAAATGGTTGGGGGAAACTTCATCCAGGCGAGTCAATAATGTTTGCAGTCTATCCTAGTGTAGGATTTGAGATTCAAGCAGCAGTTGCCTCATGTGTTGTAGAATACGGGTACTGGACTAAAGCATAATTTATGCGATTAAGTAATAACTTTGTATTATCTGAGATTACTCATAGTAATACAGCTAAACGATTAGGAATAGCTAATGGCCCGAGTAAAGAACATTTACAGAGTTTGCAACGTATTGTTTCTAATCTTTTACAGCCTCTTCGTGACGCTCTTGGTCCTATCAGGATCAGTAGTGGTTATCGTAACCCGACACTCAATCGTGCTATTGGTGGCTCTAATAAGTCGCAACATTGTAAAGGCGAAGCTTTGGACATCCAATTTTGGAAAGAGGGTAAGATGTGTAATAAAGAAGTGTATGACTGGGTGCTAAAAAGTGGTATTGAGTTCGATCAAATGATTAATGAATTTGACTTTGCTTGGATACATATATCCCTAAAGAAGAAAGATAATAGAAAACAAATCCTTGAGGCATATAAGGACGAGGAAAACGATACTAAATATAGATACGCACCAAACATTAATATTATTTAATGAAGTGGATCGGCCAACATATCGTAGATCTTATTGCAAGATTTAGATCTTCTATATATTTAGAAGGTGTAGAAACTGGCACTATAGCTAGTGGGGGGAACCTTGGCCTAGATTCTGATAATAAAATAGTTAAGGACAGTGGTGTCGGAGCCACAGATCTTCACGGAGCTGGAGTAGACGGTGCAGCTAATCAATTACTAACAGATGACGGTGACGGAACGGTTACTTCTGAATCTGGTTTGCTTTGGGATGCCACTACTTTAACTGTAGGGCCTACAGACACAACGTCCGTAGGAATAAAACGAAAAGACGGCCATGCTGTAGGAGGGACTTTAAAGATGTTAGGAGCTAACGCAGCAGGTGCAAACCAAACTGGAGGGGCTTTAAAGTTTTATGGAGGCCAAGGTACAGGGACTGGAGACGGTGGAGATATAGAATTCTGGACAGCCGCTGACGGAACTTCAGGAAGTAGTCTTAATGGGTTTGGGGTTTTACCTAGACTTAAAGTAGACGCAGACGGAGACACTACTATAAGTGGAAACTTAAATATACTTGGTACTATTTTTACTACAGGAGATGCAACTGTATTTGGTAATGATATTATATTTGAAGGTACTTCAGATGATGTACACGAAGCAACATTGTCGGGAGGTAATCCAGGCTCTGATATAACAGTAACTTTACCTGCGTCTACAGGAACATTAGCTTTACAGAATGAAGATACAACAGGTAATGCATCTACTGCAGACGCTGCTACATTAGCGGCAGGTGTAGCTTCTATAGGTAATTTAACAGGAGATGTAACCTCTAGTAATAGGGCTACAACAATAGCTGCAGACGCAGTTACATATGCTAAGATGCAAAACGTATCAGCTACTAACGTAGTATTAGGTAGAGACTCTGCAGGTGCAGGAGTAGTAGAAGAAATATCTGCAACTAATCTTCGTACAATTATTAATGTAGAAGATGGAGCTACTGCTGACCAAACACAGGCTGATATACACGGACTTGCTATAACTACTGTAGGTACTCTTGACACAGGTAATGCTACAGCTATAGTTACAGACGCTTCTACATCTGCAAAAGGTAAAGCTAGTTTTAGTTCTGACAACTTTGCAGTTTCTTCAGGTGCTGTAACAATAAAAGACGGTGGTGTAGATTTGACTGCAGAAGTTACAGGAGTGTTACCAAACGCAAACTTAGATGCAGATACAATGCACTTAAACGTTGCACAAACTGTAACCTCTTTAAAGACTTACACTGCTAACATGCGAATTGGTGGAGACACTAGTACTAGTAACAATTGGATTTCTATAGATTGTCGAAATGGTAGTGATACTACAGGTGGTGGTATATCATTTTTTGAAACAGGAAGTTATGATGTAGATACTCCTCAATATGGAGCTAAAATAGCTTACAATGAAGATGATGACACATTTAGTTTAGGTACTATACAAAACAATTCGTATCTAAAACAACTGTATATAAAAAGAAATTTAGATTATATATATTTAGCTGATGCTTGTTTTATAGAAGGAACAACACCTGGCCTTATTTTAAAAGACTCTAGTACTACAGTTGCTGACGGAGATAATATAGGTGTAATAGCTTGGCAAAATGACGATGATACAAGTACAACCTTGCAAATGAGAGGTGTAGCAACTGAAAATCATGCAGATGATGCTAATGGTGGAAGTAAGATTGAGTTCTATGTTACACCTAATACTACTAGTGCTATTGCTCTTGCTCTTACTGTAGGGCAAGACAAGTCTTTAACTGTAGAAGGAGCAATAGAATTAGGTGACGCTTCAGACACTACTATAGCAAGAACTGCAGCAGGTAAGGTTACAATAGAAGGAGCTAGGATAAAAACTCAAGAGTTATATATAAAAATCCTACCAAGTGACTTTATAGCGGATGACGGAGGTAGACCTCTAGCAATAGATGATACAACTAGTGATAGGTGGGTAGAAAGTCACGGTGCTAATACTATGTTTGCTTCTGCAGAGATTCCCGCAGGGTTTAAAGCAACTGATGTGCACATATATGGTACTGGATCTCCAGCAATAACCGTATATGAGGCTAACGTAGATGCTAGAGCTGTAACAAGTAAAGGTACAGGTAACGTAGGGGCCAGTATAAATATAACGGACGTGACTGCAGATGCCACCAACTATATACTGATAGAATTAGCTCAAGCGTCTGGAGATCAAGTTAACGGAGGAATAATGACAATAGCAGCAGTATAAGATATGGCACTAGCAAGTAAAAAATCAGAAGCAGTACACAGAAAAACAGGAAGTGAAAAAGCAGCTTTAAAATCAAGTTTTGATAATACTAAACACTCAGAGTTAGAAGCATACCCCCCTGAAGCAGCAATGTTATATCAAATGCAACAGATGCAAGAAGATATAGATGAGCTTAGACGCTACATAGTTAGTGCAGAGTTGTTAGTTGTATCTACAGGAGGTAGTTTACCAACAAGGGCTACAACTAGAGGTTCTGGATTGCTTTGGAATAATAGAGGAGTAGTAACAATAGGATAGGATGGCAAAGATATATAAAAATATAAAAGGTAACTCTACTAGCGATCATGTATATACAATGCTTAGTAAAGTTGTGGCGAAGGTTGGAGGTAGGAGTACAGATATAAACTTAACACATGTTTTAATATCTAATACTTCAGCATCGGTCACCCTACTTTGTGATATATACATTAGAAAAGTTATAGGTAACAGAAATCAAATTCTTGAGCATAAAAAGTATTATCTTTTAAAAAGTGTTAACATTCCTGTTAGTGCTAGTTTATTACCTTTGGGTGATACCCCTTTCACGTATAGCTCTGAATATGATTTAGTTGTGCAAGTTAATGGTGCAAGTACTATGACAGGAGATATAATTGTAAATTATGAATAAGATATTAGACTTACTAGGTGGAGGATTAATTAAGCAAGTCGGCGATGTACTTGATAATTTAACTACTTCTAAAGAAGAGAAGCTGGAAGCAAAGCAGAAGATTGAAGAAGTCTTCATGAGAGCTGAGGCACAAGCTCAAGAACAAGTTAGCAAGCGATGGGAAGCAGATATGAAATCTGATGCATGGCTACCAAAAAATATACGACCTTTAATACTTTCTTTTTTAACTATAATTCTCGTACTGATGTCTTTTGTAGACGGTAATGTGGGGGAATTTGTAATGGATGATGCGTACAAACCAATTTACCAAACCTTATTGATAACCGTTTATGGAGCGTACTTCGCTGGACGATCCATAGAGAAAATTAAAAAATCATGACGAAGTCTGAAATTAAAGAGTTTTTACATCTCAAGCCTGGATACCTTAAAGAGGGCTCAGGGAGATTAGCTTTAAAATTAGAATGCGATGTAGACCTTTGTAAAGAAGCATTGAAGGAAGCGCGGATAGAAGCAATGGGAGGCTTTACTAGTATGGTCCTCTCAAACGCTAACATAAACATAGACCAAAGCGAGTTAAATGATTTTGATAGATTCGTACAAGAGAACGATATAGATAAGAATGATATTCAGTCAGTTAAATTCTGGCAGAATATGGGAGGAGAAAAAAGATTCTCTGTTGTCGTTAAGGGGGAAGATGAAGTCATAGATAACACTAAGGCTGAAATCATTGAGATCCTTAAGAACCACAGCCCGATACGTGCAAGAGTAGAACCTAGCAAAGCAAAAGATCCCGTTACATACGAGGTATCTTTGCCTGATATTCACTATGGAAAGTATACAGGTCAAACTTTAAAACAAGCTGAGGAAGAGTATATGAATGTGATTGAGGACCTTATGATTAAATCTAAAGGTTTAGATATTGAAAAAATACTCTTACCAATAGGTAATGATGGTATGAATTCTGAAGGGTTAAGTAGGGCTACCACTAAGGGTACACCTCAATTTGATTCAGCAGATTGGAAAGAAACATTTGTAGGATACTGCGCATTAATCGTAAGAGCAATCCAGTATCTATCTCAATATGCTCCAGTTGACGTAGTAGTTATACAGGGGAATCACGACTATGAACGTATGTTCTACGCCGGTGAGTACTTAAATGCGTACTTCACAAATGATGGTCAAGTGTTAATAGATAATTCATTTGAGCACCGTAAGTACTACGAGTACGGGATCAACATGATTATGTTTACACACGGAGACAAAGTTAAGGCAGCTGACATGCCATTAATAATGGCTACTGAGCAACCTGTTATGTTTGCTCGTACGACCTCAAGAGAAGCGCACTGTGGCCATGTACACAAAGAAATGGTAAATGAGTACAGAGGGATTAAAGTTAGGTTCATACCTTCTATATGCAAGAATGATGATTGGCATAAGATGATGGGGTATGAGGCTAAAAGAACAGGTCAGGCACATATATGGAACAAACAACGAGGATACGAAGGATATTTACAAACTAATGTGTAGAAAGATATGACACTAGATGAAATAGCATACAACATTTTAAATTTAGTTAGAGGAGGTAGATCTAATGTGAGTGAACATATATCTCTGGCTCAAATTAAATTTAACATTAAGTATTACCGAGCAATGCTGATACGTAGGGACTATGCTAGAAATGGTAATATAACTAGGCACCTTGAGCAGGATTTAAAATGTATTAAAGTAGAGAAAGTTGATGCTACTAAATGCTGTAGATTACCTGCCAGAGCTTCTGTATACAAGTCTGTAGAGCCTATCCCTAAAACAGTTAGGTTAAACTTTAAAGACGCTATCACACATGTAGGAGATATAACAGGGCTAGAGACTATTCCTATTGTAGACCCTATAACTGTACAGTGGCTTCCTTATGATAAGTATACTAATCATGAGAGGCGAGCGTATATGATTGAGGACCATATCTATATTTATAACGCTAATGGTCTATCCTATATAAATATAAGAGGTATATTTGAAGACCCTGAGTCATTAGCTACGTTCGACTGTGAGGGTAACGATTGTTATAATAGCACTGATGACTACCCAATACCTATGGATATGATACAAGCTATTACAGAAGGGATTGCTTCTAAGGAATTACAGTTGTTGGCGACCACTCCAAGTGACACCACTAATGATAATGCACAGGATGTTTCAGCACCGCCTTCACCTAGTAGAGGACCTGCCAGATAATGGGATACACTTTAAAAGATATATATATAAAATATATTTCTGAGAAGGAATATGTGGATAAGAAAACTTTTACAGCTATATGCTCTGAGTTCAACATAGATATGATTGATTATATCTTAGATGGAGGCACGTTTAATATGGGAAATAAACTATCTTCACTGTCGATTGTGAGAGTAGAAACAAATCCTTCGTTCCCTAAAATAGATTGGGGGGAAAGCTTGAAGTATAAAAAAGAGCTAGAAACTAAGGGTATAGCCCTATATAACTCCGAAACAGGTAAGGGAATAAAATGGTACATATACCATACTAATGCTGAGTACTGTAGATATTATTGGAGAAAAGGAAAATGCTTAATACCTAATAAGTCCGTGTATAGGTTTGACCTAACACGAGGAATAAAGGGAAATAAAGAAAAATTGATTCATCTTTTAAGAACAGATGATTTGGCGTATTTAAAATTTAAAAAAAATTAGTATGGCAGTATATAAGCATATTTCATGTAAACCCATTATTAGAAAGATCATGCGAGATCTTAAACCTAATAATGCGGACTGGGTTATAGACGCCGTAGAATGGATAGGAGAAGCGCTGGAGCATATCGGGGCTTCTGCACAACTTGTCAATAAACAAACAGTGTGTATTATAGAGAATCATAGGTATGTACTACCCGCAGATTTATACTACATAAACCAAGTAGCCTTAAACGAGTCAACCTCTCCAGGAACTAGTAACGAGCTTCGTAATATTCTAGAGAAGGTAAATAGTTTAAAAGCGGACATTGTAGAGTACAATGAGAACGTAGAAGCTCTAACATCTTCAAACTTAGTTACTGCTGATTTAAATCAATTTGATACTCAATATAAATCCAATGTACTAGAACTTCGAGAACTTACTAATAGAATAGTAGTACTTGAAAATATATACTTTGGAAACTCTGCTGCTTTAAAACCTTTAAAATACGGTTCAGGTACTTTTCACAAGAGTATGCATGCAGATGGGTGCAGTAATGAATTTGCAAGCAGTATAGCTTCATACATTATTGATGATGGATACCTTAAAACATCCTTCGCTTCTGGTCAGGTATGTTTAAGTTATATGGCATTCCCTACGGATAAGGATAACTATCCTATGATCCCGGATGACATTAGTTTTAAAGAAGCCATGTTTTGGTACATCTTTAAAAAATTATTATTAGGTGGATTTGATAAACCGACAAACAAAATTGATTACGGCTTTGCAGATCAAAAATGGCAGTACTATTGTACACAAGCTAGGAACGCAGCTAACTACCCAGACATAGCTAAGTATGAATCATTCATGAATCAATGGGTGAGATTAATACCAAACATGGACAGTGGGGCATCATTCTTTGAGGACTTAAACGATAGAGCATAATGAGTAGATATATAAAAGGGCTTATAAGAGACACTTCTCCTTCTGATCAACCTGAAGGGTCGTGGAGATATGCTAGAAATGCTGTCGTTAATAGAGTAGATGGCACAGTTGGAAACGAAGAAGGTAATAAGGCAGGTCCTCCTATTGGAAGAACTGCTAAAAGGATTGGTGGTGGTCCGGGCACTTTTATCAAGGGGTATAAAGTTATAGGGACCATAGAGATTACTGATGATAGAATCGTAGTATTCTCTGTTGCCGCTAACCCTGCAGAATCTCAATCCTTAGAGTACGGAAGATCTGAAGTAGGTGTGCTATCCCCTTCAGGCGGAGAGAATCAGGAGCTACTATACAAAACTCTATTAAACTTTCCTACAATAGAGATTGAAGGCCAGAACTGTAAAATCATAGATGTAAGTTTAAAATTCCTTCCTAAGAACCCTATATCAGGGACATATAAAATTGATGCTAATGAGAATTTAGTTGTGTACTGGACGGATAATTTTAATCCTCCAAGATCGTTAAACATAACTAGACAGGAAGAGGCGGTTGCAGATACAGGTTCTTACGAACAACTTTATGGTAAGTACCCTGCGAATTCTATTAATAAGAATTTTATAGATAGACTTAACTTATTCCCACACGCAGGCCCAGTTCCTACGATAGATTTACAGAAAGTAATCTCTGGGGGAGGACTAGTGTCGGGATCGTATGCTTTAGCTTTAGCGTATGTAGATAAAGATTTAGTTGCCACTAACTATGTAGTAGTGGATAATCCTGTATCTATCGTTGACGATATAGAAAGTGTACTACCAATAGAAAGGTATGATGGAGCACCTCCCGGAACACAAACAGGTAAGTCTATCGTTTGGAATATCTCCGATTACAATACGGATTATGATTATATAAGACCTGCTATCATTCAACATTTAGATGGTAATAGATTTGCTTTTCAACTGCATGATATAGAGATAGAACTAAATGGTCCAGACTTTGAGCTAACGTTCTCTGGTACAGAGGGGTACACAAGTTCATCAGTGGATGAGATTGTGATAGATACTGTATCGTACGACACTGTTAAGACAATCACACAATTAGATAATGTTTTATACCTAGGTAACCTAACAAGAAATCTAGATGTAGGGTACCAGAGGAGTGCGGGGAATATTAAGCTTAGACCTAAAATTATTGATGTTTCTAATTTTGATGAGTTCTCATTAATCTCCGATAACTTGGAGCATGGCTTTATAGAAATGCCTCCTCTTGTAGCAGATAAATCAAACGGATATAGAGACCCGTATAATGCATATAAAAAGAGAGGGTACACAAGAGGTGAGGTTTATGCCTTTTACATATCTTTTATTTTAAATGATGGTAGCATGTCATATGCCTATCACATACCCGGACGTGAAAGTATTTCAACCGAGTTAGGGCCCTTAGAAAATTCGGGGTTATACAATGCTGGTAATTTAAATAATTTAGGAGAAGTAAAAAGTTACCATTTTAAAAGTTACAGTGAAGAGGACGGAAGTAACGATATGGAATACTGGGAAAACTCCCATGAGACCTACCCTAATACAGAGGCATTCAGCTCTGATGTATACAAGAATCCAAATGGGTCTGCCGCACAGGTAAGACATCACCGTTTTCCTAAAAATGATAATGAAGCGTTTAGAGTTATCTCTGGCAGTACTACGTCTACTATAACTACGGCGACTATACTACTTCCGGAAATAGAATTTGAGATTTCTGGAGGTGCCTCAAATAATAATAATATTGAGGACACTGAGATAGTATGGGTATTAGCAGATGGTACATTATTAGGACCTGACAGCAATGATTTTTCCAACGAACATGAAGCATATCATGTAAGTAATGTTGGAGGTTTAGTAGTGGGGTCTACATATGTAATTGCATGGGAAGTAGACGCATTACTAATACCCAATTGGCTTGGAGATCCTGGAGGGACATATTTAGCGGAATGTATTGCAATAGATGTAGATTCTGGGTGGGCTTTATTTGATCATAGTCAATCCCAGATGGGGGGATTCCTAGGAGAAGCTGGGTTTAGTGGTACACATACTGATTATGGGTATCACCAAACAGATTCAAATTTTCCAAACGATTTAAATTTTTACAATGACGATAATATGGAGGGTACTATATATAGTAGCCCTACAGCAGGAGCTTCAGAGGCAATTGTTTCTGGAGGTACTACCTCAGACTCTATTCGGATTTTAGGGTTCACATTAGATAATATAAAAATACCAGCTAGTATAGCTAAAAAAGTTCAAGGGTTTAGAATATACTATGCGGACAGACAGCATGAGGATAAAAGAATTTTAGGCCAGGGAGTAGTAACTCCTTATGATAAAGTAAGAGGACAGCTTGGTGGGTGTTTAGTAAATGCGGACGGTACTGAAGGTATTCTACAAAACTTTTGGATAAAAACTCCACTCACATATAATGATTCCTATCTAACAGCAACTTCTCCTGATAATGGGAGGGACTATCAAATGCTTGCGTTTTATAATTTTGAACTCCTTAGAACTCAAAAAAGTATTTCTCCGGCTACACATATCTCTACACAGTGGGTAACAACATACCACACGTTTAAAGGGCCTGGAGCTCACCATGAGAATAGTAATGACCCTTGTGATGTAGAGATAATAAACTCTAAATTCTTTGTGGCAGAGTCATATGCATTCAACTTTAGAGATAGATATAAACTATTAAAAGAAAGGTGTAAAACTTATGTTAATGGTGATTCTATTTTAGATGCCTCTGGACATGGATTTGGATATAAACTTTACAATCAAGGAGGAGAAACCCATATAGCTTTAGGGCTTGCAGGTAATGAGGATAATTCAGGATTCTTACCTAAAATAAACGATGGAGATAATAACAACGTAATTCCTATGGTTGATAATCCTAGTGATTATCTGGGAGTACAATCTTCTACATACACAGTAAACTTAGAAGCATTTAAAACAGACGTTTACAACACAGTAGACAGTCAAAATCTTATATGGACAGGGTTTGAAATAAAAGGAAAGAACTTAGAGAACTTCATCGAAGATGGTGGAGGGGACTACGCGATAGGATCTCTGTCTGGTGGTAGATCTTTACCTGGAAGGAAAGGGAAAGGCAAGTTTAGGTCTACTATGCCTGAGATAGGAGAATACTCTGCGGAAGCTGGAGGTATAGTATACGCTCATGAGTACGATCCTGTGAATCAAGGATTTTCCTATTGGGTTTTCACAAAGGAAGATATACATAACTCAGAAGGCTTATCTAGTGGACAGGTCTCAGGAGATCCAGGAACTCTAGATTATACATACTTCTACAGTCCTGCGTCAGCACTTTTAGGTATAACTGCATTCAATAGTAGTGGGACGGCGTTATCCTTAACAGGGCATACGGATTGGGTAGTTCCTGACTCGGTTGCTCTAGGTGGGTGGAGTGATGGATTCTTACAAGTGGGCTCTGACTTTCACGATGTAGCTTCCGATTACTTTAGTATGGATGTTGTCCCTGATTGGGATGGCTCAGGATTTCCCTATGTAGCTAATACTGTAAATCTTGGTATATCTACAATTAAAAATCACAATTATATTGGAGTACAACAAGTAACTATATGGGACGGGTTAACAGACCTGTCTTGGCTTGATTTGGGCACACCCTTTGGTGTGTATGCATATACTGCACGATCAGGACATTTAAGTCCTGTTGCATATATAACACCTTTTAGTATGGTGGGGCCTATGTCTAGTGTTACCCTATCATGTGGGACAACTTATGATTCACACCCTCATGCGATTTCAGGGGATGGGCCGGATAACCCAACGATAAACCTAACAGGATACACTGAATATGCTTCGTCAGGAGGAGAGAATCACCCTGTACACCCACAATTCGGATGGTATCAAAACGCTGGGTTGGCTAATGCGGCGTCAGTGTGTAATTCTATTTTAGAGCCTGGAGATACTTCGGGGAATACTAATTTTAGAGATATGTCTCTAACTCCTAGTAGTAGCGTCTTGTACCCATATAGAAATCTTTCAGAACTTTATATAGCACCTAGATATGCTAGGCTAAAAGGTATACGACAGCATTTTCTAGTTCCCCCAGTTGATGACACTGTGTTTGGGTGTACAGATTCTGGTGCATTAAACTATGATCCTACCGCAACGGTAGATGATGGTGCTTGTGAGTATGAGGTAGTGGAGATAGATTGTGACGACTATATAGATGATAGCCCTACAGGGGATGCTACTGTTATACTTGGTGGTGATACATTCATATGTAAGTATGGGTTCAGACAAAGTCTTACTCCTAGGATAAGTACCTACCTTCCATCGGATCAAGTTAGTGTTTTGTACTCTATAATTGAGTCAACAGATAATGTAAACTTTAGACATGAAGAGGATGTAAGTACTTCATACTTCCCAGGATCGCCTATGCAAAAGGTTGCACTGGTTGATAGGGATGGAAAAAACTTTGATCTTTTAAACCTGTTTGATTTTACAGGGGAGGACAAAATAAAATACAATCCAGACTACTCGATAGTAAATAATGTGCGTCCTGCATTTGTACTCCCTAACTTAATTACAGCTCCTTCTGTATTCACAACTAGAATACAAAGGTCTACAAAAGCTAGTCGTACATCTCTAATAGATAACTTTAGAATATATCTATCCCGAGAACAGATGGACATGCCTAAGAACAGAGGAGAGTTATGGAAGTTATCTACTTTCAATAACCTTTTATATATCCACATGGAAGATAGTTTACTGGTTACAAAAGGTAAGCAGACTATGGCTATGAAGGATGGGTCAGAGGCGTTCATTGGTAGTGGGGATATATTCCAACAAGATCCGGATGAACTAGTACAGACAGAGCACGGGTATGGAGGTACACAATCACAGTATTCTACACTTGTTACTAAGTATGGCTATTTCTCTGTTGATGAGAGGAATAAAAAGATATTCATGACTACGGATAAGATGACTGAGATCAGTAATCTTGGTATGGAAAAGTGGTTCTACAATAACCTTTCAAACGATAAGGATTCGTTTAGTACTTTAGAATTTGATTACGCTCAGACCTTAGTGGATGACGAGCAGTATATCAGTGCGTGGGGGTTCAGAACCTCTCCATATAAAGATAGTCCTATAGTTGGGAAAGGTTTTGTAAGTGTATGGGATGAGAAATACCAAAGAATTCTATTAACTAAACGAGCTTTACTTTTCACAGATCGTGGTACTTTCTTACGACGTAAGGGAGGTAGGAATATTCCTGGGGGGATTGTATATAATGAGAGTACAGATGTGTACAGCTTACTATTTAAGCCGTCCATGAATTTAATCTCTAATGGAGATTTCTCACACGGTAATGAACTTGTAGAGAATACATCTTTTATTCATACTGATTTCACAGCCGGCGATAATTTTCCAAGTTCTTTCTTCTGGTTAGGATCTTCAGATCTTGTACGTACTTTGACAAGTAACGAGTTAAAGATTAACTACTCTACTAAAGGGTATATATATCAATACTTTACCCTTGAAACAGGCGTTCTACACACGTTTGAATTAACATGGAAAGGAACAAATGGGGTGACAGTAGAGGTAGTAGGTGTAGGCTCTATACTTACAACTAATGCTGTAGAAGGCACCTTAACAACTGTTAGCGAGAATTTCAGTGTTCCTACGACAAAGGTATATGAATTACGAATACATGGAACTTCTATATCAACTTCTGATCTATACTTATCAGGCACTTCCCTACAAAGGGTTGCCCACCCGGTATGGGAGTTAGATGCAGGTTGGAGTATAAGAGATTATAAGATTACCAATGATGGTACATCTGATGGGTACTTCTCACAAAATACACAATCTTCTATAGGCGATAGGCGTCTTCTAACATTCACGGTACAGAATTGTACTGCGGGTACTGTATCCGTATTTTATGGGACAGGTGAAAGTGCTGTTCGATCAGTATTCCAAGATGGTACATATACGATAGATGACACATGGAAAGGGGCAGAACCTGAGTTAGCGTTCTATGCGCATGGAGGGTTTAATGGTTCTATAGATAATATAGAGTTTAAAACTGTTCCTGAAGAGAGTTTCACAGTAACTGATGGTGACTTCTATCTAGACACTAGAACTATTAGCTCTGACTCAGAAGCTTTACAGACTGTAGCGATACCTTTTACTTCTTCAGTTTCTATAACGGATATAAATTCTACTATGTCTACTAGAACTCTTCCACAAATTGGAGATGTTTATGAGGGCGGACATATATTTGCAATAGAGGCAACTGCTTCTAATTCTTGGACTATATACTTAACGTCACCTGAAGATTTACCTAGTACAGTAGGAGATTTTTTACCTTTCTCAGAATGGGGGAATGGTATAAATGCTAGTAGTGTTCCCGCAATAAGTGCGTCTGAGAACTCTACCCTACAAGGTCAATTAACGTACTCTCAAAACGCTTCACAAAACATTAGTACGGCAGATGAAATTTTAAATGTTAATGGTGATTATTCCCCAGCTGCTACCATGGCCTTGGAGCACTACGATGACTTTTCACAGGTAGGAGATTGGGCGTTACCTACTACAGATCTATTGGTTCCGTTAGTAGATATGATAAGAAATTTCTACCCAGAAACATCTGTGTCTGCAGGTGGTGACTCTATTCCTAATTATTGGTCATGCGATCCATCCTCGACAGGAGATAAGAAGTTATACGTAGTTAGATACTTATCTGGAACTAATCATGATGATGGAAGTTATGCTGATTCGTATTCAGAATCTCCTTGGGAGGGGACACCAGTTCTTATAGATGACAACTGGGAGACGTTTTCTCAAACTGTGAAGTATATAGCGCCTATACCTCTATACGGACACAATGAGGCACCATCATGGTTATTCCAAGCTTTGATGCAACACAATGCTGCAGGTCTGAGTACTTCAGATCTTTTAGGTGGGTACTACACATCTGGTCCGTCGTATTGGGAAAGTATTGGAATAGATTTAATGTCATTCTATACAGATGAGGGTAGTGCAATTAGTGCTGTCCCAGAATGTGGATTAGGGTTAGGTGAAGGGCTGGCTAATACTTTACTTGTTAGAGACTATATAGAGGAACGATTTTCTTCGGCTGGTGTAGACCCTATAAATGGTAGCTATGATATGATCTTTAATGCGGTTAATCTGAATACTCCGTGGAGGCATGTCCATACTGATGGAGATATGCAGGTACAATGGTTCTACCCGTCTTTATCTGAGGCTGGGTACATTGTGAAAAACTGTACAAGAAATCCTGACCTAAACGGTAACGCACAAGGAGCAGAAAATTTCATATCTGCAGAACACATAAACACTGCAACAGGTTCAGTAGCTGCCCCTAATGTAACAAATACCATTTCTACTTTTATGGTTGATGGGTATAAAACTAGAGGTATAATATTAGGTACATCATCATTCAATGATAGTCAATACGGGGTGGGGGGCGATCCCAACAACAACAGCGTTAACTCTGGGTACTTTTTTGGTGTAGATATAAGTAGGGAATCACTTCGTTTGTCTGGCTTAACTCTGGATTACTCATATGGGCCAGACCCAGAGGATACAATCGCTGCACTTGCAGAGCCCGGAGGTATGCCAGATAGGTATGAGCCTACTGTTGGATTTTCCGCGCTACGAGATTATGAGAATGAGGGTTCCGCGACTCCTGACTTCGTCAATCATTTCCCATATGGGAGAAGATACGTGTACCACCAAGTGACAATTTTAAATACTTCGGACTATCCGGAATTACAAAACGCAGATGTTGGGCACGAGTTTAACTTAAACCCGTATACAGGAGAGATTAGCGATTTCACTGAGGGTGTTCAAGGGGTTAGGGTATTCTTAATAGAAACGTTAGATCAGAATGGTGATAGCACTGGATTTAACGGGGAATTAGGGCAAGGTGGTGGATCTACAGGGGTTATAACCCACGCATCAACAGTAGTTGATTCTGATTCATCTGTGGAGGCTCAGAATGTGTCGATTAAATTCGGGGTTAGACCTGTAAGAGCTACTACTTATGAAGAAGAGGTGATTGTAGTTCCTGAACCTGAGATGGAAATAGATGTGATATGGCAGCGTGTAGGATGGACTATTTCATTCTACCCAGAACTGAATGCTTGGGGGTCTTTACATGATTACCTACCACATCACTATACGTATACATCTAAAACTTTTTACTCCTTCTACAACTGGAAAGATTTTCCTTCTATATTTTGGGTTGGGGGACCTTGGATTGGAGATGACGCAGATGAGTCCTTTACTATTTGGGCTCACAATTCTGTAGAAGCTCCTGGATCATTTTATGGAGGTTCTTCGGTGACTACGAATTTTACACAACCTTTTGAGATTGAGGTTATAGAGAACAAAGAAAGAGATGTTTCTAAAGTCTTTTCTAGTTTTAAATATGAGACGGAGGTTTTTGAAGCAGCTGTTCCAAATATTTATAACTTAAATCAAGTACGATATAAGCGACTAGATAAGGATGGATTTACACAGTTCTTCGTATATAACAATACCCAACACTCTGGGGTAATAGATGTGAAATATCTACGTAACATCCGGAAGATAGGGCATATGTGGAATATAAATAAGTTTAGAGATATGGCCAGGCTTTATGAGACTACTCTTGATGGGTACACAGAAGCTTACACATCTACTATAACTTCAGGATTTTCTGGGCACATATCCTCACATCTACTTGAAACTTTAGAGGCTACATCGCAGGGTACTGCCGGAGGAGCTGATAACACAGGTTTAGATTTTGTAGGGAATAATGATGTGCATGATATGTTTGAAGCTACCTGGGGTAAAGGTGGTGCATATACTATATTCACACATCCTTTGTACATAGACAGTGAGAAGCCTTGGACTAAGCAACGTAAGTTTACAGATACTTACTTAGGAATTAGACTTATACACGACAATATCAATAAAAATTTCGTAAATTTGTATTCCACTTCTGTGGCAATGCGCAAATACAATAGATAATGGACAAAATAACACAATTACAGACTTTATTAAAAGAACAGGGATATAAAATAGAAGCAGATGGAAACTGGGGACCTAAAAGTAAGGAAGCCTACGAATCCTTCAAGCTTAAAAATAGTATAATGGGACCGGCATCTAACCTTGCAAGTAAACTTAATCCTGTTACAGCCCTGTACAATTCAATCCCTTTAAATGTTAGAAGCCTTGCTGAGGATGTGGCTGTGCCAAACTCTATAAGTAAAGCATTTCCTAGGACAGAACATGATTTGGATTCTGGAGAGCTAGAAGCACTTAGAAGAGCTACTCGGACTGCCACTGAAGATGGTAGAAGAAATATAAAATACGCAGATTACAAAACACATTTAAATGATGACGGTACGGAGTACCAAACTCCTACTGCTGATGTAGATCCAACGTCTGGAAATACGTGGGATATGTTTAAGAAAACCATGAGCAGTGAGGACTATAATGCTAAAACTACGTACGGAAGAGCTAGCATATTCATACCGCCGGGAACAACTGATACACTATTTATAGATCAATACAACTTTAATAATGCAGTGTCAGATGATATGAGTGCGGCAGATAAAGCTTCACAGTTTGCAAAAACTTCAGGTGCAGGATACTCTACCCCTAGGAATATAGGTACATATTGGGGATCTAAAAACGGGGAAGGAAAAAGAACTGCAGTAAATATATCTGAAAAGCGTACTGGAGGGATGGATACCTACAGAAACGGAGGTATGAAATACTACCAAAATGCAGGAGTAGATGACTCTACTTTAGGAGATGAGTCTGATCTTTACGATAATGATATACCACAAGGGTATAGCAGCGGACAAGCTGTTGGAGGCTCGTACAATACAAGGAGTAACACAATACAGAATAGTTTATACACTCCTGGTGATTCTCAAGATTTAGACGCGCAGAAAAAACAACTATTAGAAGACGGTCCAGACAGCTCTGCAAAAGAAGCTGAAATCTCGCGTAAGAATCAAATGCTTAGTACAGGTCTTGACAAAGGACTAGAACTAGTTGGAGCTACAGAGCCAAACCCTATAGATATGGTGTCAGATAGATTGATCAGTGATCAAGATGCTGGTACGTATAAGTGGTGGGAAGTTGCTGGTGATGTAGGAACAGCTGTTGCGACAGGTGACTATATTGGAGGGATCAAAGATGTTGCTATGAAGTGGAAAGAAAGAAATGAAATCAAGTCTGCTAAAAAAATGGCGCAGGGGAAGCTTGAAACGAAAACAAATACACTAGCCAACAAGTCAGACCTTATTGATTCTCAAAAGAGAATGCAATCGGGTATAAACTTTGGGCAAGATTTTTCATCTAACATAAAGAAGTACGAAGCTCGGACAGGAGGGAGAGGCCACTACGAAACAGGAGGACCTACTCAAATAGCGTATGAACAGTTTAATAGGGGTGTAAACAAAAATACAGGAGCTATTAACCAATCAATGGGGGCAAATGCAGACGGTACCCGCAACAATTGGAATACTAGTCTTTATGGTGGGAATAGAATAACACCTGATTCCAATGTTTGGGAAGGTGAGCAGTACGATGCGAATGGTGAAAAGCTATTTATGGATGGCGCAACCACAGGTGTAGACTCTATGGAATCGCGTATGGGATTAAGCGGTGCGAACATGCTTAATGGAAAGTACACGGATCCTAACTACAGTGCTTCAGGGAGAGAGCGTTCTGATTACAGAAAGAATCGTATAAATAATAATAATTATAGGAGAGATTTATTTAAGACCAGGCAGAATGAGATGAAAAATAATACTTCTGAGAGAGTATCACAAAACAATCCTGATTCTAAGTTTAATTCTAAAGGTACTCAAGATATAATGTCTAGTAGAGATGCACGTAGAATGGAAAAGTTTGGAAACACTAAGAGTGGTATTGGAAACTTTTTCAGTAATATTTTCAAAGGTAAATACGGATACCAAGGAAATGAAATGGCTACTGGAGGTAGACCTCTTCCAGGTGGAGAAGTCGTTGATTTACCTTCCGGGGCTAAAAAGTACATAGGAGCGACACACGAAGAAGGTGGTATAGATAAGAATTCTCGAACTAACGTAGAGGATCAGGAAACTGAAGAGGAGATCTTAGGTAAACCTTATATCTTTTCGTCGCACTTAAAGAACGGCGGATCATCTTATGCTCAACAACATGAGAAGATACTAGCGAATGGTGGAACTGATGAGGAGAAAATAAGTCTAGCGGTTACACAAGAGAAACAAGCTGGAAGAGATCCTAAGAAATTATTTATGAAAAACGGAGGAAGCGTTAGAAATAAGTATTCAACTGGTGGTGCGTTGTCTGGTATGACAGGAGCACAAAGACGTCAGTACTTTATAGACAGCTATGGGTACGATGCAGGAGCAAACGCTGATTGGGGAGATACTGTACTTTCTTCGCCTCCAGGTCCAGGTAATTCTGATAATGAGATTACATTACCTACCAACCCTGAGAGTGTATTTAATTCTCCTGCAGAGGAATCTGTAGCTACTAATAAGGCAACTGAAGATATAACTACAAACGCTAAAAACGAAAGTAATAAACTTACGTGGGATCAGCAGTTAAGTCGTTTAAAGAAAGGTCTTACTATGGACAATGCAGTAGGATTAGCTAGTATGATTCCTGTAGCTCAGGCGTATAAAAACGCTAAGAACGTAGATAGAGTAAAGTTACCTGGAACAGCTCCAGAGGTTACTCCTGAGAAGTTGAAGTACGGGAATATGGACAAAGAAAGAGCACAGAATGAGAGAGATTACCAAAAGGTAGTTAATTTTGTTCAGACGCAAGGTGGAAGTTTATCTGATCAAATGGCTGCGTACTCTAAGAAATTAGATGCTAATGCTGATATAGGTAGTGCTGAAAACGAAATGAATAGAGGTATTGATAATCAAAATGCTAAGGCAATATTTGAAGCTGCTAAGTTCAACGCTCAAGGAGATATGCAAGATGTATCTAATCAAATGATGATTGATGATACTAACTTGGCAAGTAAGAGTGCTTCAGAGGATGCACTAGTTGATGCAATGCAAGTAGGTGCTGAGAATCTTGGTGTTATGAATAGAGATAGAAAACTTCAAAATGCATCAGATAGACTTTCTGCTGCTATTGATGGTGGAAGTGGTGTTCTAATGCGTGAAAAGTACGGGAAAGAAGACTATGAGAATCTTGTAACAGCTGCTAGAACAGGTGATTTAGATGCCTTGAAAAAGCTTGAAGAGTGGAGCATAGAGTTGAACGCAGAGATGGGTCAGAAGGATACCAATCAAAAAGGTACCCCTAGGGGAAAGTAATCACACCTACTCCAGACCAGGAGGAGGTTGATTCAGATTGGTCAACATTTGGTATAGATACATACAAGAATAAAAATGTTCCTATAACTGTACGTAACGCTAAAAACACAGCTTTAGGAGGTAACGCTCAACATGGTTTATATAACCTAAATTCGTTACTTTCTTCTGGAGATTTTGGTTCTGATGGGTACACTATAACAAGTGCTACTCGCGACGGAGACTCAGGTTCGTTACACGCATCAGGTAACGCTGTAGATTTTGGAGTAAAAAGCACAGATGGTAAAGCAATGATGAAGTTTTTCTTTGATGATTGGGATACAAAAGGAACGAAGATTTCTGCAAAAGGATTAAAGTACTTAAAGGATAATAACGCAGAGCTTATAGATGAGCGTGGCAACAAAAAGGGCGCACATTTTCATTTAGAATTTAATGACTCCTCAGAAGATGCGTATAATATGTATCCTAGTGGGCATATAAGTGGAGGAGGTTACCCTATCTACGGGGTAGAAGCATAAAAAAGAAACTATGGCAAGTAAATATACTAGAAGTAATTTAAGATCAATGCAGAGTCAATACGTTGATGATCAGTCTGTAAACGTAGCTAAGATCTTACGAGAGAGATATGATAAAGGATTAGAGAAGAAGACACTACTAGAGCAGGCTATGGGAGCTATGCAGGTAGGTGATGGAGATCAATACCTTTTGAATAACGCAAAGAATGAAATCTCAAACCAGCTAGCAAAACATGCTAATTCAGGTGATTGGGAGAATTCTGGCGTTACTATAGATGCTGCTACTACCGGATTAGTTTCTAATAAAGGTGTACAATTAGCGCAAGAGTCTTATCAGGTACGTAAGAAAGAGCAAGAAGATATTGCTAAACTACGGTTGGAAAAAGGTGTGTCACATGTACTAGATTTCAATGCTTTATATGACGACCAAGGTAATGTTGTTGGGCATAAGTTTGACAATCATCAATCATATGCAGAAGACGCAGATGGTAACATGGTATCTAATGTGTATAGACCTGATTCACAAATCCAACTTGATTATACAGCTCAAAAACAAAGTGTATTAAAAGGTATATCTAAGAATGGGTCCCCTCTAGAACCTAGTAAAATCTTAGGGTTACTGGAACGTTGGACAGGTGTAAGCCAAGGAAAGGCAGATAATACTGCAATCGACTTAGTGGATTCGTATATATATGGAACAGATGAAGGCCGTCAAGAGTTACGCTCTTTGACTGAGCTTGGAGGTTACACAGAGGAGGAAGCAAAGGTTGCTATTGTGGAGAGTATGAAAGCTATCGCAAGTAAACAAGTAGGTATGATTCCTTCGTACATGACAGCTCCTGTTGGAGAGGGTCCTGCTACTCCTATGGGAAATAGTATGGCAGTTCCCGGACAAACTGTGATAGATGAAAACTTAGATCCTATAGAGGTACAGAACGCATCTTATGGGAAACTTATAGAATCGTATAGAGGTGAAACAGATCCGGACAAAAAGCAATCTATATTATTAGAAATGAATGCTGCTGAAGTAAAACGGAACAAGATTATTAAGCTTACAATGCAAGGGGGAGACCACGATGCAAATATTAAAGCTAGGGAAGATTTATGGAAAGGTAAAAACAGTAAGTTCCAACTATTAGAAAACCTCTTAATGGAGACTACTAAAAGTGCGTGGGGGATGGATAGAAGTAATGATTTACTTGGGGCGGTTCAAGAAAACTCTGCAGGAGAATCTACTACACACAGACCTGTATCTAAACGTGCTTTTGCTAACGTTAGGAAGTTATTCTTATCAGAAGAAGGAGAACGAAAAATGATGAAAAGTCAATTCTCTAATATAGAAGCTATAAATTCAAACTTTGGGACAGATTTTAATGACACAGATAGAGCACAGCTTAGCACACTAGCAGGTCAGTATTATGACTTTATGAAAGGAAATGGTGCGTACAAGGATGTAGCAAATGGGGATGATTTTTATGAGGCATATGAAAAAACTCCTATAAAAACTAATGACCTAATAGTATTTAACCATAACGGAACTAAAGGGAATACCGCAGTCAATAACAACTTGAAGGCAATGTCCGTAGACCAGTTTAATATTATAGGAGCAGACGGAGAAGCCATGAGTAGTAAGGAACTTGCAGCCTTACAAACAGCTATAGGAACAGAAAATCCTGACTTTATATTTGGAGGACTAGTACTTCCGGATATATTTGCTGGTACTCCAGCATCTATGGTTTTAAAAATAAAAGGGAAACCTTATAGAGCCATCGCTAAAGGAGATAACGGAGGTGGATTAGGACTTATGTCAAATATAGCAGACGCTATGGGAATGGACATATGGAGAGGTAATGTAAATGCGTATAACGAAGCAGCTGCAGGGGATATAACTTTAGGTGAATATCACACTAAAAAAATAGAAGCTATAGGTATGGGATATGTACGACGTATGAACCCTGATATGGGGAAAGCTTTACAATCTAACCCCGCTGACTTCGATGTTGCAGACTGGAATTTAACAGCTGAGCAAGAAAAAACAGTAAGTAGTGTTCAACTTGGTACTATTCAAGTAGAAAACCTTATCTTAGGCGGCGTAGGGAGATTGATGAAGTTAGGAGATCCTAGAGAATTGAGGAGTATATCTAACGACGAGTCTCATCCTAGACATGAGGAGTTTAATGAAGCGTTAAGTCAATACAGATCACAACAATTTAAAATTACTGATTACTAAGTATGGGAGTTTTAGACACAATAAATACGCCTTCGATAGACCCTAAAACAGGGCTTTCTAAAGAAGAGACCGAGAGAAATGCGCGCGAAAAAAAGACTTCAGACCTTGTAAACTCTAGTAGTTTTCTAGATGTTACTGGCCCGGACGCAAGTTTAGGGTTCAGTAGAACAAGTCTTGTGGATCAAGATCTGTACGATGATGCATTGGAAGGATCTGCAGATCTTCAAAACAGACAGGTAGGTAGTATCAATGTAGAGCATGATGACCTAGAAGACAGGGCTGCTTTTGGACAATCTACAGCCTCTAAATGGGCTAACGGTATAACTAAGTTTGCGGGTAAAACTCTTACAGCAGGTGCAGGAGGTATAGGTGCTTTAGTATCTAGTATAGGTGCAGTAGGTACGTATGCCTTTACGGATACTAGTGCACAAGATTCCTTTAAAGGCATCTTTGATAATGAGTTCCAGAACGGGCTAGACAGTCTGAACGAAGGAATGGATGGTAAGTTACCTAACTATGTATCTAAAGAAGAGCGTGAATACGGCTTCTTCAGAAGTATGGGGACTGCCAATTTTTGGGCTAATGACTTTACTAATGGCCTTTCTTTTATTGCAGGGGCTGTATTAACTGAGGCTGCACTAACTTTTGCTTCTGCAGCTACCTTTGGGGCTGCGGCACCTGTACAGGCGGCTACTACTGCCGCATTAGTTGCAAGAGCAGCTCGTATGCTTAAGATGGGAAGTAAGGGAGCTAAAGCTGCTAAAGCACTTTCCGCTGCTAACAAAGTTAGCCTTGGAATGAAAGCTAGGCAAGCGTCTATTGTGGCTAGACAATTACTGTCTGGAGCTGGATATGAATCTGGAGTAGAAGCTCGTCATCATTTAAATAGTGT
>Ga0308006_10000186_pt1 | contig 26092 bp, 20 predicted proteins | sample Neamet69_FD_203150 | JGI IMG/M metagenome (GOLD analysis project Ga0308006, IMG submission 203150) | Marine microbial communities from water near the shore, Antarctic Ocean - #69 | ecosystem: Environmental > Aquatic > Marine > Unclassified | place: Southern Ocean | collected 2014-06-07 | reverse complement strand
AACTTTGTAAATAAGCCCATTAATATATTCGAAACTTTAGCGATCGCTAAAGGAATCTCGGAATCTACTATCGCTCCTTCTAAAATCGACTTAGGTAAGTTAACCTTCGAATGGATTAACGAAAAAGGGCAGTTTGCTGATGTTGCTGCTTTTATAGCAGAAAAATTGAGTTTCGTAAATAACGAGAGTACTTCTATTACTCCAAAAGACGTTGTTCTTTATGGATTTGGTAGAATTGGTCGTTTACTTGCTCGCGAGCTTATGGCGCAAGAAGGTAAAGGAGAGCAACTACGTTTAAGAGCGATTGTTTTACGTAATAACGATGAGCAAAACATCATTAAAAGAGCCTCTTTATTACGCACAGACTCTGTACACGGAAAATTTCCAGGTACGGTTGTAGAAGACATCGAAAACAAAGCATTAATTATTAACGGACAATCTGTTAAACTAATAAAAGTTTCTAATCCTGAAGAAGCAGATTATACTGCTTACGGAATAGACAATGCTTTATTAATAGACAATACAGGTGTATTTACCAATAAGGAAACTCTAAGCAAGCACTTAAAAGCAAAAGGTGTTTCTAAGGTATTATTAACAGCTCCAGGTAAGGAGATTCCTAATATTGTATTTGGTGCAAATCACTTAGAATACGATTTAGCTACTCACAACATTTTCTCTGCAGCCTCATGTACAACCAATGCGATTACCCCTATTTTAAAAGTGGTAAACGATAATTTAGGTGTAGAAAAAGGACATATTGAAACAGTACATGCTTATACCAACGATCAGAACTTGGTAGACAATATGCACAAAAAAGAACGTAGAGGAAGAGCTGCAGCATTAAACATGGTTATTACAAGTACAGGTGCTGGTAAAGCAGTTGTAAAAGTGATCCCTTCTCTAGAAGGTAAGCTTACTGCAAATGCAGTACGTGTTCCAACACCAAATGGTTCTTTAGCTATTTTAAACCTCACACTAAACAAAACTACTTCAGTTGAGGCCATTAATGCTATTATAAAAAACGCTGCCTTAGAAGGCGCTCTAGTAGAGCAAATTAACTACTCAATTTCTAAGGAATTAGTTTCTACAGATATTGTTGGAAACAATGCAGCATCTATTTACGATAGTCCTGCCACTATTGTTTCTCAAGATGGTAAAAACGTAGTGCTTTATGTTTGGTACGACAACGAATATGGATACTCTCGACAAGTTATGCGTTTAGCTAAACACTTAGCTGGAGTTAGAAGACCGATGAACTATTAAGTAGTTTCTCAAAAAGAGTAAAGCCTCATTCGTTAATTCGAATGAGGCTTTTTTGTTTGAATTCATCGTAAATTACACTGAGTTAATTGATATTAAATCTTCTAATAGTACAGCTATATTTTAGTACAACTCAGAGCACTTACTAAATGGACAAATTGATTACAATAGTAATAAGGTTTTGTATAGTACCTATTCGCAAAGAAACTCAACTATAAGAAACAAAAAAGCCTCCTGAAAACAGGAGGCTTTTTATTATAGAAAAGTAAGTAATACGAACTCTATTGCTTTACAAATTGTTTTGTAGAAAGAGTTCCATTTATAAGAACCTCTACAGTATAAATACCTGCAGGGAATCCCGATACATTTAAAGGAAGTACTTTCGCACCTATTAAGTTTCCATAGTCTGTAGAAGCTACTTTTTGCCCCATAACATTTAGAATGTTAATTTTCAAGTCTGCAGCATCCTTAATGTTTAAAGAAAGCTGAACAAAATCTGTACTTGGATTAGGGTAAATACTCAACATATCATCAAACTGTGATAATTCTGTAGTTCCTAATACATTGGTACCTTGAGTAAAACCAGTAGCAATAGCATTGTCTATACTCGAAGAAGAACCATTGTCTATTCTAGAATCTGCACCTAACAACATACCTACAATGTGCATATCTTCTGTTTTCCAATTTTCATCCATTGCAAATTTAAAATTGAAAGTGAAAGTACTTCCAAACGTAATAGAATTAGGAAAACCAGCATAACCGTCAAAGCTAGGACTCAATGCTCTGGCAACATGGTGGTATACCATATTAGAAGCAGAAACAGTACCTGGTAAATCTGCCCAGTTTGTTCCATCAACACCAACTAAATCTCCAGCATCACCACCAGAATAATAATTCGACTGTGCATAACCTGAGGCAACACCACTTACATTGTCTTCAGTAAGAACACAAGCAATTTTCCAGTTTCCACTAGCAGCTAAGTTAAAATCTACGGTTAAAGAAACATTTAAAGAATCTCCATCTACAGAAGCACCATTAGTAATAAATGCAGTAGGTTGTACAAGAATACGTTCCATAAAATCTACTTTTATATCACCTGGATCAATCTCAGAACCACGATCTACTAATGCACTTGGGTAACCAGAAACTTCTAAATCTTGATCGTAAGCTGGAACAGCCATAGGATCGCCATTGTGAATAGCAATACCTTGATAGAAACCATCAAAATCTCTAGCCATCTGATCCATTGCTACAGTTCCACGAGGACACCATCCGCACCAAGTACCAGTACCTTCTTCAGCTATAACTAATTTACCATCTGCTGGTTTTACAGCATCAACATTAATTATTTTAGTGTCATCCGAACTATCATCATCATAATCTGCATCGTTTACATGTGCTATAGTAGCTGTTAAACCACTTGTACCTTCTCCTAAAATAATTGGATTAGAAAACAAAACAGTCATTTCCTCGAAAGAATTTAAGGAAATATCAGAAACGTATTCAGTAAAAGAAGAAGTCCCATAGTTGAGTACAACATCAAAAGTAGTAATTGTAGACAATCCTAAATTCTTAACCACAACAGAAGCAAAACGCTCTTGACTTACTAATCCTTCAATTGGGTTTATTAGTATCATGGCACCATTTAACTGAGGCACTACATAAGGCGTATGAGATATAGAAACATTGTCTACATAAAACTGATTCCCTGATAATGGGAAAATATCAATTGAAGCTATCTGAGTTTCTCCGTTTGCAAAAGAACCAATAGAAGCTCCATCAATAAAGACCTCCCAGTTATTTGTTGTTAAGTTGATTTCAATAGTCATGGTAAACCAAGTAGCTTGAGAATAACTCCCTGCCAACATAACAGTAGTACCATTTTGGAAAGAAATCTCTCCATTAGACATGTGACAATCTAAAGCCCAAGTAGTTCCAATTACAGATTCAGCTTGGAAATTAAAATAAGCACCTGCAGATTGGTTTACATAAAAATCGGATTCAAAAACGAAATCTCCTGTAGTAAAAACTTCTCCAAAGTCCAAAACTACATCCTGTGGTCCACCACCAGTACTGGAAGAGGCAAAATAAATAGAATTAGAACTTGCACTAGCATTATCGCTAGTTACTTCAGCATCTTCAGCACCTCCAGTTGCACCACTCCAAGTGGTCCAAAATGAAGAATTAGCACCAATATAATCGCCTACTGAATAACTTTCGAAATCATCGGAAAATTCTAGTTGTGCATTCGCCATAGTACAAATTGCTAAGGCAGATAATAGTGAGTAAAACTTCTTCATAGTTAAGTGTATTGTTTAAGCAACAATTTTAGTTATTTTTTTAATTACAGCAAAATTCAGAACCAACTAAATTAAGAGTAAACAACACATTTAACAAAAAAACAGTCTTGTTTAAACTAAAGTAGCTCCCTGAAAATTAAAAGATTGTAGAAAAAAAGGCAGTACTAATATTTAATCTACCAACAACTTACAAAGCACAACAAAGGACCATATAGAGATGTTAGCAAAAACTACTAAACTTATATATACAATAAAGAAAGTTATTTATGAAAGCGTTTTATCGTTTTAAAAAGCTCCGAGGAGAATACAAAGTCTTGTAAGTATTGATTCTCCGAAGTAATAATATCAGATTTTGTTCCTTCCCATACATTCTTGCCCTCTCTAATAAACAGCACCTTTTCTCCTATTTCCATAACAGAATTCATATCGTGGGTGTTTATTACTGTAGTCATCCCATACTCATGAGTGATTTCTTGTAAAAGGTTGTCTATTAAAATAGCTGTATAAGGATCTAACCCAGAGTTAGGTTCATCGCAGAAAAGGTATCTCGGATTTAAAACAATCGCCCTGGCAATAGCAACACGTTTTTTCATCCCGCCACTAATTTCTGAGGGAAAAAGATGGTTTACATTTTCTAAGTTCACCCTTTGTAAGCAGAAATTTGCTCGTTGAAGCATCTCTTCTTTAGACATAGTAGAAAACATTTGAAGTGGAAAGAGTACATTTTCTTCTACATTCATAGAATCGAATAATGCACCGCCCTGAAAAACCATTCCGATTTGTTTTCGTAAATATTTTAGGTTCTTATTGGATTTACCAACAATATCTGCTCCATCGAAATTGATAATACCACCTTCGGGAACATGTAAGCCGAGTAAACATTTAAGCAAAACGGTTTTTCCAGACCCACTTTGTCCAATAACCAAATTGGTTTTCCCTTTTTCAAAAGTAAAACTCACGTCTTTTAACACCTTTTTATCGGCAAAAGATTTTTCGATATTTTTTATCTCAATCATTAATTTAAAAGTAACTGAGTTAATATATAATTAGTAACTATAATAAATACCGAGCTAAATACTACAGCTCTGGTACTAGATCTACCTACTTCTAAAGCTCCTCCTTGGGTGTAAAAACCATGAAAAGAAGAAACACTTGCAATAATAAAAGCAAAAAGGATTGTTTTAATAATTGCATATATAGCCTTAAAAGGAATAAAGTCGTATTGAATTCCAGTTATATATTCTGCAGAAGTACACTCACCAGAAAGAGTACCAGAAATCCAACCGCCAATAACACCTCCAAACATGCTCAAACAAATTAGAAGAGGATTAAAAAACATTAAGGCGAATATTTTAGGTCGCACCAAATAAGTAACTGGGTTAACACCCATAACTTCTAGAGCATCAATTTGCTCAGTAACCCGCATGGTACCAATACTCGATGCAATATTAGAACCTATTTTACCGGCTAATAATAAGCTAATTATCGTTGGAGAGAACTCTAAAAGTATGGCGTCTCTGGTAGCGAAGCCAATTAAATATCGAGGCATCCAACTTCCATGCATATTAGCAGCCGTTTGTAAGGTAACTACAGCTCCTACAAAAAGAGAGACAAATACCACAAACAATAGAGACTTAAAACCGAGTTCATAAATTTCTTTAATCACCAATTTATACATCACCGAACGTCGTTCAGGTTTTCTAAAAACATCAGCAATAAAAAGAAGGTATTTTCCAAAAGAAGCAATTAAGCCCATAGTATGAGTTTTGTATAAAATAAATGTAAATTTACCGAATCTCTAAGTAAATAACCGATTTTTAAGACTGATATGAGCTTAAACGCCACAAAAAAAACCACATTTTTAGTTTTCACAATACTAGCATCTATGCTAATCAATTCGTGTGCAGTAGTTAACTCTTGCGATTGCCCTGGCTTAGAAGGAAAGATTACTACAGATACCACTGAACAACATTCGTAATTTGTGAAGACGAATAATTATTGAATTCTTAGTACATAGTTGCGACTAGAATCGTGGCTATTATTACTTTTTAATAATTCATTTATCAGGATATAAAATACATGTAAGAGGATACTGAACAAGTCATAAAACTTCTTACGATACATATTTGGGAGCAATAAGAAAAGTATAATGCCTAAAAAAAGGAGCGATAAATCGCTCCTTTTTTTTGACAAAAAACTAATAATCTATAGTTGATGAAGTAACATTAAGCAACACAACCATGTTCTACATTAGCCTTTTTTACTTCAAACTGATTTGAAGTATTATTTACACCCTCTGCTTTTAACGCTTTTTCTCCAGCAAAAAATGTTTTATGATCATCTCCAAGATTAGACCCAGCCATTCTTTGATGTTTTACACAAGCAACTCCCTTTCTTATCTCTTGTCTTTGAACATCTTTAACATAAGCTAACATACCTTCTTCACCAAAATAACCTTTCGATAAATCGTTCATATGAAGAGCTGTAGTATGGTACGTTGGTAAAGTAATTAAATGATGAAAAATACCCGCTTCTTTTGCGCTATCAATTTGGAATGTTTTAATTTTTTCGTCTGCAAGAAAACATAATTCTGTGTTGTCGTATTCTTCTGACATTAAATTATTTCTATCGTAAGCAGTCATATTTTCTCCTTCTGCAAGCATTTCTTCATAGGCTTGATTACGGAAGTTTAATGTCCAATTAAAAGAAGGCGAATTATTGTATACCAATTTAGCATTTGGCACAACTTCTTTAACCCTATTTACCATATGAGCAATTTGCTTAACATTTGGAGTTGGTGTTTCTATCCATAATAAGTCTGCGCCGTTTTGTAGACTTGTAATACAATCTAAGACTACTCTATCGATATTTGACCCGTCTTTAAATTTGTACAAACCATTAGCTAACCTAACAGGTCGAACTAATTTTCCATCCCTCTTAAGCAAAACATCATCTTCCATAGCTTCATAAATCTCAATTTCTTCAGCTTCTACAAAAGATAAGTATTGAGAAGCTAAATCTCCGGCTACTTTACTAACTGGCAATTTCTGGGTTAGCCCCGCTCCTTCAGAATCAGTTCTTGCCACAATAATTCCATCATCAACTTCTAACTCTAAGAATGCATATCTAATAGCATTAATTTTAGCAATAAAATCCTCATGCGGCACTGTAACCTTTCCATCTTGGTGACCACATTGTTTAGCATCAGAAACTTGATTTTCAATTTGAATTGCACAAGCTCCAGCCTCAATCATTTTCTTTGTTAACAAATAGGTCGCTTCTTCATTTCCAAAACCTGCATCAATATCAGCTATAATAGGAACTATATGTGTTTCAAAATTATCAATTTGACTTTGTACGTCTTCTCCAAATTCAAGTCTTCTAAATAAATCATTTAACTCGATTGCATCAGCTTGACGTAAAAAATCGTAAATCTCTTTTATTAATGCTGGTACACTCGTTTTTTCGTGCATAGATTGATCGGGCAATGGTCCAAATTCAGAACGTAATGCAGCAACCATCCACCCCGAGAGGTATAAATAACTTTTACTCGTTGTTTTATGATGTTTCTTAACAGCGATCATATTTTGCTGAGCGACAAAACCATGCCAACAACCCAAAGATTGTGTATAGTTTGAAGAGTCCGCATCGTACGCAGCCATATCTGCCCTCATAATAGCAGCAGTATATTTTGCGATATCTAAACCTGTTCTGAAACGATTTTGAGTAATCATTCTAGCAGCACTTTCCGGACTAATTGAGTTCCATGTTTTCCCGTACTTTTGCTTTAAATTTCTTACAGTCTCTAATGCAGATCTATAATTGTTTTGTGGTAAAGTTTTCATATTTTAACTGTCTAAGATGTTATACATTACGCAAATCGCGAATTAATTGTTTAAATACTCGAGTAAGCTTTAATGGTTAAAAACTCTTCAAATTCTTCGTTAAAGATGAGCTCTTCAAACAACTCAATGGCCTCAGTAAAACGTGCCTTTTCGTAAAAGGCTTCGCCTACATACTCTTTAATTTTCACAATCTCTTCGGGTATTAATTTGCGAAGTAGCTTTCTATCTACTTTAGCTCCATCGACTAATACCGCTTCATGTTTAAGCCATTGCCAAAGTTGGGCTCTTGAGATTTCTGCAGTTGCCGCATCTTCCATTAGGTTATAAAGTGCAGCAGCACCATTCCCCATTAACCAAGCATTTAAATAAAGTATTCCAACATTTATATTTTTACGAACACCCTTTTCGGTTATTGATAATTCGGGAAGTGCAACTAAATCTTGTGCAGATATAGTAACATCAGATCGTAAAACATCAATTTGATTGCTTGCGGGCATAACGGCATCAAATACTGCCTGTGCTACAGGAACCAATGCTGGATGAGCTACCCATGTACCATCGTGTCCATTTTTGGCTTCTATTAACTTATCTTGTACAACTTTATCTAAGGCAGCGCGATTAGCTTGCTCATCATTCTTAATGGGTATCTGTGCAGCCATTCCTCCAATAGCAGAAGCTCCTCTTTTATGACAAGTTTGTATAAGTAGCAAAGAATAATTCTTCATAAATGGAATCGTCATTCCTACTAAATCTCTATCAGACAACAAGAACTCGCTGTGTAAACGAAAGCGCTTTATGAAAGAGAAGATATAATCCCATCGTCCACAGTTTAATCCTGCACTATGATCTCTTAACTCATATAAGATTTCGTCCATCTCAAATGCCGCCATGATGGTCTCGATTAAAACAGTAGCCTTAATTGTTTTTTGAGGAACAGACATATAGTCTTGTGCAAAAACAAATACTTCATTCCATAAACGAGCCTCTAAATGAGATTCCATTTTTGGTAAATAGAAATAAGGCGCTGTACCTTTACTCATTAATGTTTTTACATTGTGAAAAAAATACAAACCGAAGTCTACTAATGAAGCACTCATCTGCTCGGCACCAAACATTAAGTGACGTTCGTTTAAATGCCAGGCTCTTGGACGCACCATCAACACCGCAGTTTCTTTGTTAAGGGAATACAACTTATTGATACCTGGTTTTGTAAAGCTAATCGTACCTTCTACAGCGTCTTTTAAATTTTGCTGACCATCTATTACATTATTCCAGTTAGGAGAATTACTATCCTCAAAATCGGCCATAAAAGTTTTAGCTCCAGAATTAAGCGCATTAATAATCATCTTCCGACTTACTGGACCGGTAATTTCTACTCTGCGATCTTGTAAATCTTCAGGAATTGGAGCAACCTTCCAAACACCATTTCTCACATGTTCTGTTATGGGTAAGAAATTTGGCATTACTCCATTGTCAATGTTTTTCTGACGATTTTTACGATCTAAAATTATACGCAATCGAGTACTATTGAACTTCTCGTGTAAGGCTGAGAGGAAAGTCAAGGCCTCATCGGTAAGAATAGTTTTATTTACATTTTCTTTTGCAGCAATACTAACCTTAGATTTTGCAAGAGTAGTCATTTCCATAAGTCTGATTTTAGGTTCCTTACAAAACTAAACTATATTTTTCTTCTTTTGCGAATTTTCGCTACAATTAATTATTTCGCTGACAATGAAATTACGCTAAGAAATAAAAAACTTACCTTTGAAGAATGAGCGTAAATAAGGAAAACATAAAAATCATACTTGGCTTAAAGCTAAAACAGGCAAGAAAAGAGCAAAAGCTCTCTTTAGCGAAATTGTCAGAAAAATCTGGCTTATCCATATCCTATTTAAATGAAATAGAGAAGGGAAAAAAATATCCTAAACCTGAAAAAATACATGCTTTATCGACAGCATTAGGGTTGAATTTTGACGAATTAGTCTCTTTAAAATTAGAAAAACGTCTTTCTCCGCTAAGCACGCTCATAAAAAGCGACATCTTAAACGACTTACCTTTAAATTTTTTCGGAATTGATTCTAAAAAACTAGTCAATCTACTTGCAGAGGCTCCAATAAGAGTAAATGCATTTATAAGTGCTATTTTAGAAATAGCGAGAGACCACCAGTTAAATCAAGAACATTTCTACTACTCTGCTCTAAGAGCGTATCAAGAATTACATTTAAACTATTTCGAAGATCTAGAGAACAGTGTAGCGTCTTGTCTTAGAACTTATGGGCTTAATAAAAAAGGTGTGAAAAGCGCTGAGTTAAAAAAAGTATTACAAGATCATTTTAATTATACATTTAAAGAAATTGACCTTAAAGAACACACAAACCTATACAGTCTACGCTCAGCATTAAAACCAGGAGAAGTAAACACGCTCTACACAAACCCTACATTACAAGAATCACAAATGCGTTTTATTTTAGGAAGAGAAATCGCCTTTAATTTTCTAAAAATAAAAGAAAGGCCCTACACTTTCAGTCACCACAAAGCAACTAATTTCGATGAAGTACTCAATAATTTCAAAGCTTCATATTTCGCCATAGCACTACTAATTAACCAAGACGACTTACACCAAGATTTAGAGAAATTCTTTTCGAATAACACCTTTAATCCAAAAGGAATTGAGGATCTAGTAGCCAAATACAATGTATCACCAGAGATGCTATTCCAAAGGATGACGAATATATTACCAAAGAAAATGGGCTTAAAGAACTTGTTTTTCTTGCGCTTCAACAACAAAGACCACAGCGACTACTATACACTCAATAAGGAGTTACACTTAAATAAACTTCACAATCCGCACGGAAACAAATTAGAAGAACACTATTGTAGACGATGGATTACGATAGAAGTTTTAGAGGCATTAAACAAAAAACAAGTTGAGCAAAAAGAGAATAGTAATATTATTATGGCGCAGCGCTCATCTTATGTAGATTCGGACAATGAATACCTATGCATCTCGATAGCTCGATCGATGTACCCTACACCAAACTCAAACAGTAGTGTAACTATAGGTTTATTGGTTAACGACAAACTAAAAAAGAGTATTGCCTTTTTAAATGACGAAAAAATAAGCACAAAAAAAGTAAATGCTACCTGCGAAAGATGCGACTTAACAGACTGCAAAGAACGAGCAGCAGAGGCTAGTATAGTCCTAGAAAAACGAAAACAAAAGGTTATAGAAATCGAAATAAACGAACTTCTGAACTAACACCGAATCAACTTACAATTGGCGTAATAAAACCAAATAAATATTAAGCCTAAAAAAAGGCTTACTAAACAATCTAATCCTTATTTTTGCAGCCATAAAACCTTAGCTACTTTGAAAAACAAACTTAAAGATTATAGTCAGTTAGCAAAACTACGCCTTTCTAGTACCGTAGTGTTTTCTGCCTTAGTAGGTTATCTACTAGCGGTAGATGAGGTGGATTTTAAAATCCTACTTATGTTAATGGTCGGAGGGTTCTTGGTTGTAGCCTCTTCAAATGGTTTCAATCAAGTTTACGAAAAGGACACCGACAAACTCATGGACAGAACCAAACAACGACCAATGCCTGCAGGTAGAATGGCGGCTTCTGAAGGTTTGTTGTTTTCGAGTATCCTTGGGCTTATAGGTATGGTTATTTTGTACTATATAAATGCGAAATCAGCAATTTTTGGTGCTGCAGCTTTGGTACTTTATGCCGCTGTTTATACCCCTTTAAAAACGGTAAGTCCGATAGCAGTATTTGTTGGCGCTTTTCCTGGAGCAATCCCTTTTATGTTAGGTTGGGTAGCTGCAACGAATGAGTTTGGAACAGAAGCAGGAACTCTATTTGCAATACAATTTCTGTGGCAATTCCCTCACTTTTGGGCTATCGCTTGGTTATTAGATGAGGATTATAAAAAAGCAGGAATAAGGATGCTTCCTTCGGGAATGAAAGACAAGAAAAGTGCTTTTCAAGCCATGTTGTACACCATATGGCTTATACCCGTTTCTATAATGCCTTTTGTATTTCCTTATATAGGAATAGAAAGCAAATTACTTCTTTCGCCAATAGGAGCACTACTGATATTATTAATGGGCGTGTTTTTATATAAGAAAAGTGCATTACTACTAAAAAACTGCGACCAAGTATCTGCTAAAAAACTAATGCTAGGTAGTTTAATCTACCTCCCTGCTATACAAATAATCTACTTACTCGATAAATATCTATTACACTAAATGAAAACTGTTTCAGAACTCCACAAGAAGAAAACGCGTAAGCCCCTACTTTTCATTGCTATGATTAGTATTGTAATGTTGTTTATTGGCTTTACATCGGGCTATATAGTACGAATGGCTGAAGGAAACTGGATGGCTTTCGATTTGCCGGATGCATTTTTCATTAGTACAGCAGTAATTATTCTCAGTAGTATTGTAATCCAAAAAAGTTTACAAGCTGCCCGCTTGAATGATTTCTCGACGGTAAAACGTTTTCTTGGAATCACCTTCCTTTTAGGAATAGCCTTTGCTGTTTTACAATTTGAAGGCTGGTCTGAAATGCACAATATGGGTGTGTTTTTCACCGGAGAAAACAGCAATGCAGCAGGCTCATTTGTATACGTTATTACCTTAGTACATTTAGTACACATTATAGCAGGGCTCATTTCTGTATTAGTAATGTACCTAAATTCTAGAAATAATAAATATACTAGCGAAAGCGCATTAGGTTTAGAGCTTGGAGTAATTTTCTGGCACTTTTTAGGTGGACTATGGATATACCTATTCTTGTTTTTCTTGTTTACTAGATAAAATCTTGCTGCTCTCATATTTAGAAATACTCTAAACAAGAGTCCTAAGTTGGAAAGCAAACAAACGATTTTTCTCTTTTCTAGGAAAGACTTATCTTCGCCACGCTTAAAAAGGCTTCGGAAACAGAAGTCACAACAAAGAATAACATAACACACACATAAGCAATTACTTAGTATGGAATCACAAGCAACTACAGAAAGCGTTTGGCGCGGAGGAGTAAAACCTTTTAAGGCTAGTTATGGAAAAATGATGATGTGGTTTTTCCTTTTAACGGATGCCTTAACATTTTCAGGATTCTTAGGGGCTTACGGATTTTCGCGTTTTAAATATGCAGAAATTTGGCCTTTAGCAGAGAATGTGTTCACACATTTCCCTGGTATACATGGAGACCAACCATTACTTTATGTTGCCCTAATGACCTTTATACTTATTATGAGTTCGGTTACTATGGTACTAGCAGTACACCATGGAAAAAACATGGACACTAAAAAAGTAGCTTGGTGGATGGGTTTAACTGTAATAGGTGGTATTATTTTCTTAGGATCTCAAGCTTGGGAATGGATGCACTTTATTCACGGTACTGCAGAAGGGGCATTACAACTAGCCGATGGTAGCATCGCTAAAGTAATAGCTGCGGGTACAGAAGTAATGGGACAAACCTACAACTTCGATGTACTTAGATTAGGTACTGAGAAGTTTATTACAGATCCTGCAATAATTGCTACTTTAAGCGCTGGAGCAGAACATGTATACGGTGCGAATATGGTAGTTAACGAATATGGTTTACCACAATTTGCAAACTTCTTCTTCTTTATTACTGGGTTCCACGGATTCCACGTATTTACGGGAGTATTATTAAACACAATCGTATTTATTAACGTATTGTTTGGTACTTACGAAAAGAGAGGTCATTACGAAATGGTTGAGAAAGTTGGTTTATACTGGCACTTTGTAGATCTTGTTTGGGTATTTGTATTTACCTTCTTCTACTTGGTATAACAACCAATCTCATAAACTAAAATTCATACACTTAAAATACATTTCAGATATGTCACACGATAACCACGGCGGAACAAAACAAATTTGGTTGGTTTTTTGGATCCTTCTAGCACTTACTACAGTAGAGGTTGCTTTAGGTATTTATAAGCCAGTTAGCTACGAAATCCTTAAATGGACTTTCATTATTCTTACATTAGTAAAAGCGTATTATATTGTTGCTTATTTTATGCACGTTAAGCACGAAACTAAAGGTTTTGCCTGGACTTTGGCTTTGCCTACTTTCATATTAATACCTTATTTACTTTTTATATTATTGACAGAAGCAAGTGATTTGATTTTATAATGAAACAAACACCTAACTATACAAAGGGGGTAGTACTATTTTTAATATTAGTACTACCCTCTCTTTTGTACCTATACCTCACTTTTGGTAAACACAACTTTGTCTATCTACCGATTATTGCTAATCAATCGCAAGACTATAGACCTCTATTAAACGAGAACAGACAAGGTATTCCAGAACACCATTTTATTACAGACTTTCCTTTAACGGATTCACTTTCTTTTAGAGACTTAGACAATAAGATAAAATTGGTGTTTTTCTCTAATGCTGATAACATATTAACCAACCAGTTAATTGGTTATATGTTTCAAACAGAAGTATGGACACACCTAGGTAATTACGAAGACATCTATTTTTTAAATTTTGTAATAGAAGATTCTGTGAATACTTTTGATGCTTCGATATTTGAAGAAAATTCGGTACCTAAAGATCAATGGATAAATATACCATTACAACAAGACTCTTTACTAACACTACTAGACAATAATATATTGGTTGGAAACATACAATCAAAAGTCATAGTAGATGGAGCGCTTAAAGTTGGTGAAACTATTATTTGCGATAGAGAAGGAAGGATACGTACTGGATTTAACAACAGCGACAAGATTATGCTTAGCTATAACAGTCTGAGTAAATTTGAAATCAAACTTCTTAGAGACGATCTAAAGGTTTTATTAGCTGAATATCAAAGAGAATTGAAAACTAAAAATGACTAGACTTTTAGCTATATTATTTTGCATTGCAGGATTGAGTTCTTGCAGTACTAAAAAAAATGAAAAGCTCGCTTTTGTTGGACCTCAACAAATAGCTAACGGAGACACATTATTCCATACCGTTCCAGCGTTTACACTTGTAAACCAAAACAACGATTCTATTTCGAATTCCGATTTAGCAGGGAAGGTTTATGTAGCAGATTTCTTTTTCACCACTTGTCCTTCAATTTGCCCAATAATGACCAATAACTTGGTTAAGGTGCAACGTGCTTTAAAAGGAGTGGAAAACTTTTCATTGGTTTCTCATACAGTAAACCCAGAATTCGACAGAGCTGATGTATTAAAAGAATACGCTGCAAAAATGCATGCAGACACTACTAACTGGCATTTTCTAACAGGAACTAAGGACGCAATTTACAACACAGCATTTCATGGTTATTTTGCTAATGCTGGCGAAGATGAATTGGCTCCAGGTGGATTTCTTCATTCTGAATATTTCATATTGGTTGATGCTAAAGGTAGAGTACGATCTGGCTACGACAAACAAGGTAATGTGAAAGGTGTGTACGAGGGAACTAACGATCAAGATGTACAACAATTGGTAAACGATATTAAGCGTTTATTAAAAGAAACAAACTAAGATGAATAACAAAAAAGTAACTCGTATAATTTACATTATTTCAGCAGCGGTATTAGGACTGGTTGTTATATTATACAATCTACCTCAAGCAGAAAATATTCCTGCATTTGTAAAACATTTACCTAAGTTACATGCTAGTATAAATGCAACATGTTTTATTCTTCTCTTAATTTCTCTAAGAGCTATTAAACAAAACAAAGTTGATTTACATAAAAAATTAAATCTTACAGCATTTACGCTTTCTGCACTATTTATACTGTCATATGTAACTTACCATTCCTTTGGTATCGAAACAAAATTTCCTGCAGAGAATCCACTTAGACCTCTATACTTTTTCATATTAGTAAGTCATATTGTTCTTGCAACCTTAGTCTTGCCATTAATTTTACTTTCTTTTCACAAGGCTATTATAGGAGATATTCCAGCACACAAAAAAATCACGAAATGGAGTATGCCAATTTGGATTTATGTAACCTTTACAGGTGTGGTAGTGTATTTAATGATTTCTCCATATTATAATTTCTAATGCAAAAAAAGGCTTTACTTCTACTCGTTACATTTATACTTTTTACAAGTAATATAATGGCCCAAGGCTGTTCTATGTGTAAAGCAGTGGCAGAAACAAGTGTTGCAGGAGGTAACTCACAAGGCTCAGGACTCAATGCTGGGATACTTTATATTATGGTATTTCCATACATTCTAATAGGAGTTGGATTTTACTTTTGGAATAGACATCGCAAACAGTTACAAAAAGAACAAGAGTCTTAACATCTGTTAACATACAAGCATCACTCAATATTACTATATTTGTAGTAACTAAAACAAATCTACATTTATGAGATTTTTAAGCATCCTAGTATTTATAGGTTCTTTCGCTACACTACAGGCTCAACAAACATGGAGTTTGGAAGATTGTATTGATTATGCACTAAAAAACAACATTTCTTTAAAGCAAGCTGAGTTAAATATAGAGATTAAGGAAAGTCAACACCTACAATCGAAGCTACAGTTTTTACCTACTATAAACGCTAGCAACTCTTACAATCGAAATAAGGGATTAATTAAGAATCCATTAACGAATATAAGGTCTACAACAGAAAGTTCTATTCTAAGTTTATCATACGCCACAAATCTCACTTTATTTGCAGGCTTTAAGAATGTCAATCAGTTAAAAAAAGCAGCTTCAGAAGTCTTAAAAAGTACCTACGATTTAGAAACTGCAAAAAATGACTTAATCAGCTCTTTAGCTCTTAGTTATTTGCAAATTCTATTTAATGAAGAACTTTATAACACAGCAGAAAAACAACTAATTCTTACCGAAACACAAGTAATTAGGATTAGTACATTAGTAGACGCAGGCTCTATTGCTAGAGGAGAATTATTAAATATTCAATCGCAATTAGCACTCGAAGAGCAACAATTGGTACAAGCAGAAAATCAATTAATTTTATCCAAACTACAGTTGGCTCAGTTATTAGATCTAGAAAATCATAAGGATTTTAATTTGTTAAAATTAGATCTTGAAGTAATTGATTTTGAGCTAAAAGAGACAATTAATTTAGACTTCGAACTAGCACTTAAAAGCCAAAGCAGTATAAAATCTGCAGAACTAGAAATAGAAAGTGCTAAATACGATTTAAAAATTGCTCAATCGGCTCATATACCTAGCCTTAATTGGTCTAATAGTAATAACACATTTTATTATGAAGGTGCAGAGGATATGTTTAAAGAACAACTCACAAACAACCGAGAATCTTCGCATGTATTAAGTTTAAACATTCCGATTTTTAATCGTTGGTCTACCCGAACTGCAGTAAAACAAAGTAAAATACAAATTGAAAATAGCATACTGAATAACCAGCAAGCAAAAAACCAGCTACGTAAGAATATGGAGCAAGCTTATACAGATCAAATTGCTGCGTACAAAAAATACTTAGCAGCACAAAAAGCTGTATTGGCTTATAAAGAATCGTTTACTTACATAAACACACGTTATACTTTAGGTATGGTGAATAGCTATGAGTTTAACGAATCTAAAAACAAACTGATAAAGTCTGAGTCCGATGAGCTACAAGCAAAATATGACTTAGTATTTAAAGTTAAATTATATGAATTTTATACCAGCTTAAAGTTTGAACTATGAAAAAGACATTAATCGTAATTATAAGTACCGTAATAGTAGCATTAGGTGTTGCAAAGAAAAATGGAATTATTGGAGGTAAAGACCTATTAAGTGTTGAAACTGAAAATGTATTCTTGGGGACAATTACTGAAACAGTTCCTGCAAATGGTAAAATACAACCAGAAATGGAAGTGAAAATTTCTCCTGATGTATCTGGTGAAATAACAGAGCTTACAATTCAAGAAGGAGATTGGGTAGAAGTTGGAGATTTACTCCTGCGAATAAATCCTGAGATTTATGTAGCTAACCTAGATCGTATGAAAGCGAGTCTAAATAATATGCAGTCTAATTTAGCACAGCAAAAAGCTCAATTAAAAAATACAGAGTTAAATCATTTCAGAAACAGTAATCTTTTTAAAAAGGGCGCTATTTCTTCATTAGAACATGAAACCAGTGAGAATTCTTACGAACTCGCACAGCTAGCAGTTGAGGCTACACAATTTAATGTAGAGAGCTCTAAAGCATCCCTTAAAGAAGCTCAAAATAATTTAAATAGAACTTCTATCTACGCTCCTATTTCGGGGACTATATCACGTTTAAATGTAGAACAAGGAGAACGAGTAGTAGGTACAGCACAAATGACGGGTACAGAACTATTGCGTATTGCAGACCTCAACCATATGGAAGTGGTTGTAGAAGTTAGCGAGAACGATATTTTAAGAGTAAAGCTAGGTGATGAGGCTACAGTAAACGTTGATGCCTATATGAAGGAAAAGTTTGAAGGTATTGTAACCGAGATTGCAAACTCTGCTAATTTAATGGGGACTTCTGCGGATCAGGTAACGAATTTTGAAGTTAAAATAAGAATACAAAAAGATTCGTACAAGCAACTATTAAAGGTACATAAACATCCTTTTAGACCAGGTATGACTGCATCTGTAAATATAAAAACACAAATAAAAGAAAATATAAAGCTGGTTTCTATTCAGTCGGTTACGACTAGAAAAGACAGTAGCTCTGTAGAATTAAATGCACGGGACAAATACAGTAAATCAAGTTCCGAAAAAGAAGCATTTGAATGTGTATTTGTATATTCTGATGGTAAAGTAAAATTAGTTGCAGTAGAAACAGGTATTCAAGATGATCAGAATATAGAGATTCTCTCTGGATTAAAAGAAGGAACTCAAATTGTGAAAGGTCCTTATAGCGCTGTTTCGAAAAAATTACGAAACGAAATGAACGTTAATCTATCAGAAGAATTGAATTAATACATTGTAAATCGCCAACTATATCACGAGGTAAGAAGCTTATTACTTAGCTTAAGATTGTGATTACAAGGTTAAAAAACAAAAAATGACTTCAAAAATAGTTTACCAAAACGGCTTAAGAACAATAGCAACTCATATACAGTCGGGAACAAGTATTCTTACAGATGCTCCTACAGACAACAAAGGCAAAGGAGAAGCATTCTCTCCTACAGATTTAGTAGCTACAGCATTGGCCTCTTGCATGCTAACAATAATGGGGATAAAGGCAGATGAAATGAATATTTCTATTGAGGGTGCTACAGCAGAAACAGAAAAAATTATGGGATCTATGCCTAGAAGGATTTCTCAGATTAACATTCGTATCCACACCCCTATTACTACAGATGATAAAACAAAAAAAATATTAGAGAAATCTGCACTTACCTGTCCAGTAGCAAGATCTTTATCAGCAGATCTAGTTAGCGAAATTCAATTTTCTTGGAACTAAATAGCAATCAAGTCACTACTATTCAAAAATCACATCATGAGAATATTTACTTTATTATTTTGCTTACTCATAAGTAACTCCATTAATGCTCAAGATGATAAAACGCTACGATCTATATACGATTTAGCGCTCACCAAAAGTGAGGCATATGAGAACCTCAGAGATTTATGTAAAAATATAGGCGCACGTTTAAGCGGCTCAGAAGAAGCTGATAGCGCAGTGGTTTGGGGTCAAAATATTTTGAATAATTTAGGCTTAGACACTGTGTATTTACAAGAGATCTCTGTACCACATTGGGAAAGAGGTAGGAAAGAAAAAGGCTATTTCTATAATGAAAAAGGTAAAAACACACTAGACGTATGTGCTTTAGGTGGCTCTGTTTCTACTGGAATGAATCAATTTATTAAAGCTGAGGTATTAGAAGTACATTCTATAGAAGAGGTAGTAGCACTCTCGGATTCTATTGTTAATGGTAAAATTGTTTTTTTTAATCGTCCTATGGATCCAAAAAAAATAAGCACATTTAGTGCCTACGGATCCTGTGTAGATCAACGCTATTCTGGGGCTGTTGAAGCTTCAAAAAAGGGCGCTATAGCGGTAATAGTACGTTCTATGAATGTGCGAAAAGACGACTTTCCTCACACCGGAAGTATGGCCTATGAAGAAGGGGGAGATTCTATTCCTGCTTTTGCAATTTCGACCAATGGAGCAGACTACCTCAGTGAAAACATTCTTAGTTTTAAGGGTTTAGAGCTAAGCTTAAAATCGTATTGTAAAACTTATCCAGACAAGATCTCTTACAATGTAGTTGGAGAAATTAAAGGCTCCAAATTCCCAAATGAATTTATTACTGTTGGTGGGCATCTAGATTCTTGGGACTTAGGAGAAGGGGCGCACGATGATGGTGCTGGAGTAGTACAATCTATAGAGGTTTTACACCTACTTAAACTAATGAATATAAGACCCAAGCATACATTAAGGGTCGTTTTATTTATGAATGAAGAAAATGGAAACAGAGGGGGTATTCACTACGCAGAAAAAGCAGCTTCCAAAAATGAGAAACACCTTATGGCTCTTGAAAGCGATAGAGGAGGGTTTTCTCCTAGAGGATTTTCTGTTAGTGGGACAAATGAACAGTTAGAGGCTATAGTTAATTGGAAGCCTCTTTTTGAAGCTTATGGAATACACGAGTTTAAAATGGGCTTTGCTGGAGTTGACATTAATCCACTTAAGGATGATAAAGTTTGTTTAATTGGTCTTTCTCCTGATTCACAGCGCTATTTCGACCACCACCACTCAGACAATGATGTCTTTGAGGAAGTAAATAAACGCGAGCTTGAACTTGGTGCTGCTAGTATGACTGCACTCGTGTACCTTATTGATAAATACTGGATGTATTAAGGGGGGAAATAGACTGGCTAAATAAGTAGTACTAGAACAAACAAATTTCTTTTTCCTAAAAAAACATTTCCTTGGACTAACCATCCTAATAACCTACACAAAACCATCTTTCTGAGAATCTCATTTTTGTAAGTAAAGCAATCTGTTTTATTATTGACTCTAAGACAATCTAATTATTTTCACAAAGGACTGAATCCTTAGGTCCTCACTTTGTGGGAAATTTTCATATCTTAGAAGGAATTATAAAATACACACTTATGAATAAAGAAAGATTAAACAGAGATTTCAAACAGAAAACATGGAATGAAATAAAAACCAAAGACTCTTGGCAACTTTTCAAGATAATGGCGGAGTTTGTAAATGGCTTCGAAAAAATGAGCAGAATAGGTCCATGTGTTACCATTTTCGGATCGGCTAGAATGAAACCTGAAAACAAATACTATCAACTTGCAGTTACCATTGGAGAGGAACTCTCTGTAAATGGTTACGGTGTAATTACCGGTGGTGGTCCTGGTATAATGGAAGCTGGAAACAAAGGAGCTAAAATGGGTGGAGCACCATCGGTTGGACTAAACATTGATCTTCCTTTTGAAGCGAATAGTAACCCATACATTGACCCGGATAAAAACATTAATTTCGATTACTTTTTTGTGCGTAAGGTTATGTTTGTGAAATACTCTCAGGCTTTTGTTGTAATGCCAGGAGGAATGGGAACTTTAGACGAATTATTTGAAGCAATTACACTAATTCAAACCAAAAAAATCGATTTATTTCCTATTATATTAGTTGGTACTACATTTTGGTCTGGCTTAGTGAAATGGATTAAAGGAACGCTCGTAGATGAGGGAACAATAAGCGAGAAAGATTTAGAGTTAATATATGTAGTCGATTCTCCAAAAGAAATCCTAACTATTATTGATAAATTCTATGAAAATTACTTACTAAAACCAAATTTTTAAACTACTCATAACCAATGGTGTAGTATTTATTTACATAAACATTGGGCTACAATGAATACTAGTAACAGAAGCAAACAAATTTTAAAACTACTGTAAATCTTAGGCCTTAATTATAATGCTAGCATTATAATTTTACTATTTTTGAGGAAACTAAGCTAATTACGATGAAATTAAAAAATATTCTTCTGTATTCATTTCTCTTTTTAATGGGGCAACAGTTATTTTCACAACATCTTATTAAAGGAACTGTTTACGACAAAAACAGTAAGGAATCTTTAATTGGTGCCAATGTTATAATTCCGAGCTCATCTAAAGGAACTATGACAGACTTCGACGGCTTTTTTCAGCTAGAGGTTTCTACCCTACCTATAGATATAGAGATTTCATTTATTGGATATGAGAAAAAAGTAGTTACTGTAAATGATACAGAAGCATTAAAAATATTTTTAGGAGAAGATAAATTAATCTTATCTGAGATTGTAATTACTGACAGCCGCTTAACAAAAAAACAAAAACAGTCTGCAATAACTGTAGAGGTTTTAGATATTTTAGCAATTAAGGAAACTCCCGCTGCAAGTTTTTACGAAGGTCTTGGTGCATTAAAAGGAGTAGATGTAACTTCTGCTAGTTTAGGATTTAAAATTATTAATACACGTGGCTTCAACTCCACCTCACCTGTACGGTCTCTACAAATTATAGATGGTGTAGATAACCAATCTCCCGGTTTAAATTTTGCACTAGGTAACTTTTTAGGATCCTCAGAATTAGACCTTAAAAAAGTAGAAATTATTGTGGGTGCAAACTCTGCACTATATGGTCCCAACGCTTTTAACGGTGTTATAAGCATGGAGACTAAAGATCCATTTCAATTCCCCGGTTTATCGGCACAACTTAAAGGTGGAGCACGTAATTTAGGTGAAGTAGCAGTAAGATATGCTCATGTATTTAAGAACAAGGATGATGAAGATGTGTTTGGAGCTAAGTTTAATTTTTATAGAATGGTTGCTGATGACTGGGTTGCAAACAACTATGACCAAACCTACGATAGTCCTTCATTAACTACAAATCCAGGCGGCTACGATGCTGTTAATAGATATGGAGATGAGTATTATGCAGAATGGAATGATATTAAAGAATTCCCTGGATTAGGTACTTTCCACCGTACAGGCTATAGAGAAGATGATCTTGCTGACTATAATACAGAAAACATTAAAATGAATATGGCTTTGTACTATAAGCCTACTGCAAAAACAGAATTAATTTACGCGACCAATTACGGAACAGGAACTACAGTTTATCAAGGTGATAACAGATACAGTTTAAATGGTTTAAAATTCTTTCAAAATCGATTAGAATTTCGTCAAAAAGACAAATTCTTTATACGAGTATACGAGACTCATGAAGATGCCGGTGATACTTATGATATAGTTGCCACCGCAAACTCGTTAATGAATATGGCTCAAGACAACTTCTCTTGGACAAGTGATTACGCTACTTTATGGAAAGACTACGTACCTGAAGTACAGCAATTTGAAGGATGGATTCCAATTGAAATTCTAAGTGAAGATACCGACGGGAATGGGCAGATAGATATACTTGATCCAGGTTTTTATGAAGCATGGCAAGAGAATAATCAATCTGTATTAAATGCGAACCAAGATGCATTATCTATTTTTCACCAATTAGTCTCCGACTCTATCAATAGTATACCTGGACAGCAAGGCTCTTCATACTTAACACCAGGAACTCCTGAATTTGATGAAGCTTTCAATAATATTACTACTCAGACAAGATATGATAAAAATGGAAATTTAGTTGGGGGAACAAAGTTTTACGACAAATCTAAATTATACCATGCACAAGCTGAATATAAATTTGAGCTTGGTGAAAACAGATTTACTGTCGGAACAAATGCTCGCTTTTATAAACCAGACTCAGACGGTAGTATTTTTCAAGATGGTTTTGTACAACATTATAATGATAGATATCTTTATGATGATGGCGGAAATCCAACTTTAAGTAACGATACAATTGTAGATTGGATTATTGTAGATAATGTACTTGTAGCAGATACTTCGATAACATCTACACACCTTTTCGAAGTAGACACTATCATAAATGATTTAGTAATTACCAATAAAGAATTTGGTGTTTATGCAGGTTACCAACGAGATTTCTTTAGTGAGACCTTAAAACTCTCTGCTTCAGCTAGAATGGATAAAAATCAAAACTTCGATTATTTATTCTCTCCTGCTGCATCTATTGTATACACACCGTCAGAAAAAGATGTAATAAGACTTTCGCTTTCGTCAGCAATTAGAAATCCTACCCTAACAGATCAATATTTAAACTACGATATTGGACCAGCAATTTTATTGGGGAATTTAAATGGCTTTGGATACGATCAATACTTTGTGAATATCGATTCTTTAAAACAATACTTTATTGGTGCATTAGTAAATCCTGACGCACTAATAGGAGGACTTATGAAAGTAGATCCTATTAAACCAGAAAAAGTTAAAACCATTGAAGCTGGTTACAGAACGACACTATTTAATAAGCTTTATGTAGATGCCAGTTTTTATTATAGTATTTATGAGGATTTTATTGGTTATCAAACTGGAGCATCCTTTAAATTTGGATCTACAAAAGTTGCAAGCGAACAAGATGTAATAGACGGATGGGCTGCAGTAGCAGGAGATACCATAGACAATTATAATGACTTACTACTACCTTCTATACAAGGGTACAGAGTTGCTGCTAATGCACAAGATAAAGTAACGACTAAAGGGTTTACATTAGGCTTAAACTACTTCTTTAATCAGTACTTAACCATTAATGGTAATTACTCTTGGAATAAATTAAATAAAAAAGGTACAGACGATCCTATAATACCTGCCTTTAACACTCCAGAACATAAGTTCAACTTAGGTTTTGGTGTAAGAGACGTTAATGTTTTTGGAGTTTCAAGACATTGGGGCTTTAGTAGTAATTACAAATGGGTAGAAGGTTTTATTTTCGAAGGCTCACCACAATTTACTGGAGAAGTACCAAGTTACTCTCAATTAGATGCTCAAATAAATAAAGCCATTCCTGAAATTAAAGCAACTATAAAATTAGGTGCTTCAAACCTACTAAACAATAATTCATTTCAAGTATATGGAGGACCTAGAGTCGGTAGAATGATGTATGCATCAATACTGTTTGAGCTCAACTAATATGTTATCCTCTGAATAACAACCACCTTCGGGTGGTTTTTTTTTGTCTCATTCAAATTCAACAATAGACTTACATACAGGTTCTTATATTTGTTTTCATCACTTAAAGTACCTATATTTATCGTTCTATTAACTAAAAACCCCAATGATGAAAAAACTATTCTCGAAAGTTATTGCACTAGCAATGATTTTAACATCCTTTACAACATTTGCACAAGATGCATATTTTGTAGAAGCTGGCATGCCTTACTTTGCACCTCAAGTACTAGAAATAGAAACTGGAGATGTAGTAACATGGACAAACGTAAATGGTACTCACGATGTGAATTTTGATATTAATACACTAAGTGGTGAGTCTTTTGGAAACCCAAGTGCTAGTTCTTTAGGAACTAATTCAGGTGGAGACATGGGTTCTATCACATTCGATATAGCTGGAACTTATAATTATGATTGTTCTTTATATGGACATGCCTCTTCTGGTATGACTGGAACAATCGTTGTAAGTCAAGCTGCAGGTTTCTTCCCACCAGAAGGGTCTGTATATAATAGCGATAGTACTGAAGTTACTCTTCCGAGTGCTGAAGTAGGTACAGCCTACGACAATACTATTTCTTTTTATGCAACAAACGAAATAGAAATGGACATGAGTGGATCTCCTGTTGCATTGGCTTTTATTTCTGCTGAAATTTTATCTGTAGATGTTCCAGACGGAATGAGTACTTCATGTAACCCAGGTGACTGTTTCTTCGGTCCTCAAGCTTGGGGAGAAGTTAACTTAACTGGTACACCAACTAATGGTGGAGTTTACAACTTAAACTTAAGTGCAATGGTTACTATTAACCTTGCAAACCTTGGTATAGATTCTGACTTAACCTTCCCAGTTCCTTATAATGGGGAAAATGCTGTTTTAAACATGGCTTTAGCTGGAGACTATTCTGCAGTAAATGGATTTATTCCAAATTTCATTTTAAATGTTGATGGTGATATTGCAACTGTTTCAGGATGTACTGATGCTTCTGCAACAAACTACAATGCAGATGCTACAGAAGATGATGGTTCTTGTGATTACCCTTCAGCTAGTGAAGGAGTACGTTATGTTGATGAGATTTTCTCTGAGGTAACTATCACATCTAATGTTCAGTATGGAGAAAACATCGGAATCATTACACAAGCTCCAGCACTAGAAAGTCTTTATATGGATGTTTATACACCAACAGGTGATACAGAAACAAACAGACCTGTAGTTGTAATGCTACATACTGGTTCTTTCTTACCTGCAATTGTAAATGGTCAAGCTACTGGTGACAAATCAGACAACGCTATTGTTGAAGCTTGTAAACTTTATGCTAAAAAAGGATATGTTGCTGTTGCAGTTAACTACCGTTTAGGTTGGAATCCTGTTTCTACTTCTGAAGATGTTAGACGATCTACTCTTATTCAAGCTGCATACCGTGGTTTACAAGATACTAAAACTGCAGTTCGTTTCTTAAGAAAATCAGCTACTGAAGATGGAAATCCTTATGGAGTTGGTGAGAAATTTGCTGTAGGTGGAAACGGAACTGGAGGATACCTTTCTCTAGCGATGGCGACACTTAACGATTATAATTCGGAATTATTAATGCCTAAATTCATTGATACTTCAGATGAAACTATTGCTGCATATGGACAACCTGTTCCATACATCATGCAATCTATGTGGGGTAACTTTGAAGCTA
>Ga0308006_10000183_pt1 | contig 26314 bp, 32 predicted proteins | sample Neamet69_FD_203150 | JGI IMG/M metagenome (GOLD analysis project Ga0308006, IMG submission 203150) | Marine microbial communities from water near the shore, Antarctic Ocean - #69 | ecosystem: Environmental > Aquatic > Marine > Unclassified | place: Southern Ocean | collected 2014-06-07 | reverse complement strand
CAAAACTAAAGAAGGAAAAAAGAAATATAAAATTGGGGATAAAATACATTTTAAGCCAAATTATATGGCCGTAGCACGTCTTTTAAACTCAAAATTTATTGATAAAGTTTATGAATAAAATAATACATCCCTAACAAAAGCAAAACTGTATTAAAACACAGTTTTGCCTAAACGTTATACCTCAAACATACACCTTATCGAACTCTATCGAAAGTTATCTACTTTTAATATCCGTACTAACCATAGCCGAGACAGTTGGTAAGCAAGCAATGCTAAGAAATTAAATAAACCGTTTGCAACAATGGACTCAGAAAACAATTACGAAAACAAGCTGACTGATAAACCAAAGGGGGCAGATGAATTTTCGGATGCAGCATTAAAGCCCAAGACGAATGAAGAGCAGAATGAAGAAAAACCTGCTGAAAAAATCAAAAGGCAAGCTACCGAAGAACAACTAAACCATCCCTTACATGGGGTGAAACTGGCTCATATTTTAGCAAGTCTGGTGGAACATTATGGCTGGCCGTATCTGGCAAAACGTGTCAATATCCGCTGTTTCATGTACAACCCTACAATGAAATCAAGCCTCGGGTTTTTAAGAAAAATGACTTGGGCTCGAGAGCATGTAGAGGATATCTATATGGATATGTTGGAAAAAGGAGTAGATCCAAAAAGGCAGGTAAAATAAAAACATCTTGTCCTTCGCTAGTGCAAGAACCATAGTTTAAATCAATTTAGGATATGACGAAAGAAGAAGAGTTATACATTTCTATTGGACAAAAAATAAAAGAATCCGAACAAAGCCAGATGTTTGGAAAACCATGCTTTAAAATCAACAAAAAAGCATTTGTCTGCTTCTTTCAAAATTCAATGGTCTTTAAACTAACTGGAGAAGCACATAGTGATGCTTTGAGGTTAGATGGTACTCAACTTTTTGATCCATCAGGCAAAGAGCGACCAATGAAAGAATGGGTTCAGGTCCCTTTTGATTATTCGGATAATTGGACAGAATATGCAAATTTGGCAATGGATTATATTAAAGAGAAATGATAAAAAAGCTACTACCCTATTATCTGAAAGTTGAAGTAAGTAGACTGAAAAATATACTTGTAGATATTGCTAATGGCAACTATTTTAAATTTGCAAGTACAAAAAATAAAAGACTCAAATTTATAGGTGGTATTGAAATAATTCAAGAAATAAAACAAACTAAAACAAGCTCAGCTAAACTTGAAAATTTCAAAATAGCGATAGAGAGAATTGAAGAGATACAAATAAACCCAAATGAACTATTCTCTTTTTGGAAAACGGTTGGTCGTCCTTCAAGAAGGAATGGATTTGTAGAAAGTAGGTCAATTGTAAATGGAGAAATAACGCCAACTATAGGTGGCGGACTTTGTCAACTTTCAGGTCTCATATATTACGCAGCTATACTTGCAAACCTAGAGATTATAGAAAGATACAATCACTCAAAAGATATATACACCAGTGAAACTCGATTTACACCATTAGGATCTGATGCGACTGTAGTATATGGTTTTAAAGATTTAAAAATCAATAACAATCTTAAAAAGCCAATTCGATTTTCTTTTTTACTTAAAAAAAATAGCCTCACCATTAGAATAAATAGTGATGAAGTACTCGTAAAGAATACCATTGAATTTATTACAAACAATAAAAATGAAGTAACTACTTATTGTAACGGAAAACAGCTCACTGTATCGTACTATAAATAAGACAGGTTTTTAAGAACAACTCACACAAATTGAACCTAATTAGATTAGGTACAACATAAACCTTATCGAACTCTATCGAAGGTAATATTCAAGCTCTGCTCGTAGGTTAATAATGTCTTACGTTCAAAGGTATTAACAAATGCCATAGACAAACCTTCTCTTCCAGCTCTAGCAGTACGACCACTTCTGTGGGTATAATACTCTTCACTTTCTGGCAATTGATAATGTACTACGTAAGCAAGTTCGCTAATATCTAATCCACGTGCAGCAATATCAGTCGCTACAATTAATTGTAGATTTTCATTTTTAAAGGCACGCATAACTTTATCGCGTTCTTTTTGGTATAAGTCACCGTGAATAGCCGCAGTAGATATATTTTTAGCAATAAGCTGCTTGGCTAAATTCTCTGTAGCTTTCTTTGTTTTACAAAAAACAATTCCACGATTTTTATGTTGTGTTTTAAGAAACTCTAATAAAACGTGTAGTTTTTCCTCGTCGTCGCAAACAAAATATTTATGTTTAATGTTTTCGTTTACTCTAGACTTTCCACTTGTTTCAATTCTAGGAGCATCGGCAGCAAGGTGCTCGCTAATAATCTCTTTTATTGCATGTGGCATGGTAGCAGAAAACAACCATGTATTTGCATCATCTGGAACAAATTCTAAAATTTGATTAAGTTCCTTTTTGAAACCCATACTAAGCATTTCATCAGCTTCGTCTAAAACTACCGTTTGAACCTTACTTAGGCTTAAAGCTTTACGTTTAAGTAAATCGATTAAACGACCTGGAGTAGCAACAACAATATGTGTAGGTCTTCTTAAGGCACTAATCTGACGATCAATTTTCTCTCCACCATAAACAGCTTCAGTGAAAATCTTGTCAGAGAATTTAGTAAATCTAAATAGTTGCTTTGCAATTTGCTGACCTAACTCACGAGTAGGACAAAGTACAATAGCTTGAATTTCTTTTCTCTCAGCATCTACCATTTGAAGTAATGGCAAACCAAAAGCAGCAGTTTTACCAGTTCCAGTTTGAGCCTGAGCGATTAAATCGGTCGTATTTGCCAACAATAATGGAATTGCTAAGTTTTGAATTTCTGTAGGTTTTGTGATATTTAAACCCTCTAAACCCTTAACGAAATCCTTGTGTATGCCTAATTCTTCGAAACTATTCAAAATACTGCTTTTTTAGTTGTCGCAAAGGTAGTACAATACAATAGAATAAAAATTGTTTGTTCTTAGTAATTCACTACCGAATATAGGTAGAAGTACAATTGAGCGTTTTGAAATTGGAATTGAATATAAACAAGTTAAAATTTAACATCTTTTAGCATGAATAAGGGATGTAAATCAATCAATAATTTAGTAATTTTGCAACACAACAAAAACACCCTTAATGAAGATTTTCTTATTAGTAGTAAGTTTATTTGCTACACAGCTAAGTACATTCGCACAAATAACTAGTAGTCCAGAAGCTAAAGTTATTTTAGATAAAGTAAGTAATGCTACAGATGCAATGGAAGCTATACATATTATATTTGAGTATAAACTCTCCAATAAAGCAGAGAATATTTCGGAATCTAGCATGGGCGAATTAACTCTTAAGAAAGATCAGTACTTACTTTCGTTTATGGGCTTGGAGCAAATGAGTGATGGCGAAAATGTATGGACTATCTTAACAGATGACGAAGAAATACAAATAGCAGAAATAGACTTAGAAGATGAGAGTGCCCTCACCCCTTCTAATTTATTAAAAATGTACGAAACAGGTTTTATTTACCAGTTACAAGAAAAGGTAGGAAACCTACAAATTATAGAATTGATACCTGAAAAACCAGGTGATGTAGACTATATAAAAATCGAACTACTAATTGATACTTCAGTACATCAGATAAAAAAACTGAAACAATTTGGTAAAAATGCTACTGAGTCAGAATACGTGATAAACAATTTTGCGCCAAGTCTAATTTCCGATGAGGCATTTATTTTCACCGAAACAGACTACGCTGATTTTGAAATAATAGACTTACGGTAAGTTCTCTTTATCTAGTCTAAACAAGAATCTCATTTAGAATTCTGAGAAAAGAAAACATTTACTACATTGACATTTATTAAAACGACCAATTATGATAAATAAAAAAATAGAAGCAGCATTAAATATGCAAATTGCTGCCGAAGCAAATTCATCAAATTTATATTTAGCGATGGCTTCTTGGGCTGATACTCAAGGATTCGAAGGGGTTTCAAACTTTTTCTACGGTCAATCTGATGAGGAAAGACAGCATATGCTTAAATTGGTGAAGTATGTAAACGAAAGAGGTGGAAGAGCACATGTTTGTGCCCTAGAAGAGCCTTTAAAGATATTCGATTGTTTAACGCATGTTTTCCAAGACTTCTTAGATCACGAAGTTGAAGTAACTCGTTTAATTAATGAATTGGTACATACCTGTTTAGAAAATAGAGATTATACAACACAGAATTTCTTACAATGGTACGTGTCAGAACAAATTGAGGAAGAAGCACTCGCTCGTACAATTTTAGACAAACTAAAACTTATAGGAAACGATAAGGCTGGTTTATACTTATTCGACAGAGATATTAATCAGTTAACGGTTACTAGTGCTGCTGCACCTACACCAGGGATATAAATTATTGATTAAGTACAAAAAAGCCTTCTGACATAGTCAGAAGGCTTTTTTTGTGCTCTATAATTAACAATGAATCATTAGAAAGTAATCATCATCAAATACACTTAAAGTAATCGAAAGGCTCTAAACAATCTGTGCAAGTATAAAGAGACTTACAAGCGGTGGAACCAAACATACTTTTAATCTCTGTATTTGTAGACTTACACTGTGGACAAGCAACCAACTCTTGGTTCATCATTCCCTTTTTAGAACTCGCTTTACCTACTGGTGGTGCAATACCAAAAACGCGGAGTTTTTCTTTGGTTTCGGCATTCATCCAATCGGTAGTCCAAGCGGGTTTATATACAAGTGTAACTACAGTATTAACAAAACCATTTTCTGCTAGTTTCTCCTTCACCATTGTGTCTATCATATCCATTGCAGGACAGCCACTATAAGTAGGACAAAGAAAAACCTCTACACCATCAGAGTTTAGGTTTACATCTCTTACCATCCCCATTTCGATGATGTTTACAACAGGGATTTCTGGATCTGGAACCTCAGCTAAAAGCTGGTAAATAGTCTCTTTTGAAGGAAGGTTTTTCATTTTAATAAACTACCACTTCGCATCGGGATAAGCCCTTTGCAAGTATTGCATTTCTGTAAGTAAAAAGCCTAAATATTCTGTATGAATTCCATTTTTACTCCCAGTAGTCATATAAACTGATTCTGGTACTTTCAATGTAGATTCAGTAAATTTCGCGTTAATCTGCTCCATCAAGAAAGTCTTCATTTCTGCACCTGTAGGAGCAAAAGAAGCTTTTTGAGCCATCAAATCAATAGCATCTTCCTCGTAAAGCTCACCAACAAACATCCACAACTCGTTAATAGCTGTTTGAGTGCGTTCGTGACTTTCTTCGGTACCATCGCCTAAGCGTTTTAACCACATAGAGAAATGACGTTCGTGATACGTTAATTCTTTCAATGCTTTTAGTGCAATTCCAGAAAGTGTTTCATCCTCAACAGTAGAAAGTGCCTGATACGTTTTTAGTAAATACAAAGACATAATGTACTGACGTACAATTACAAAAGCAAAATCTGTATTCGGTTGCTCTGTAAGCATGAAATTGTGAAACTGTCGTTCTGGTCTTCTAAAAGCTAAATCGTCTGCAGTACGAGTACCACCTTCTAATTTAGCTGCATAAATCAACAAAGCTTCAGCCTGACCAAGAAGGTCTAAGCCCAAGTTAATTTGTGCGATATCTTCTTCTAAAAAAGGACCGTGACTACACAATTCAGACTGTCGGTGTGCCAATATTAGACAGTTATCTCCTAGTCTGATGCAAAATTTAGATAAACTTAAATTATCCATTCTTACATGTTTTTTAGCCCATCGGGAAGTTCATAAAAAGTCGGGTGACGGTAAACCTTATCGTCCGAAGGATCGAAAAAGCTTTCATCATCTGTAGAATCTACAGCAACAATAGCATCTGCAGGCACTACCCACATACCTCTACCCTCGCCTCTACGTGTATATAAATCACGTGCATTTTGTATAGCCATTTCTTTATCGTAGGCATGTACAGATCCAAAATGCTTAAAAGGAAGTCCTTTTTTAGTCTGAATAAATACCTCCCACAATTGACCTTGTGTATCTTTTACTTCGCTCATTTTTTATTTCTTTGAATGTTTTTGAGCATATGCAGCCGCAGCTTTTCGTACCCATTCGCCATCAGTATGTGCCTTTTTATGGTGTTTTAAACGTTTTATATTACAAGGACCTCCGCCCTTTATAACCGCCCAAAACTCATCCCAATCTATAGCACCAAAATCGTATGATTGTTCTTTTTCGTTCCACTTTAAATCTTTGTCTGGAACAGTAAGACCTATTAACTCTACTTGCGAAACTGTTTTATCGATAAAACGTTTTCTTAGTACATCGTTAGATTCTCTTTTAATTTTCCACTTCATTGCGTTTCCAGAACGTGGAGAGTCGCTATCGTGAGGTCCAAACATCATTAAAGAAGGCCACCAAAAACGGTTAAGTGCGTCTTGAGCCATCTCTTTTTGTTCTTCTGTACCAGCAGCCATAGAAGCGATTATCTCGTATCCCTGACGTTGGTGAAAACTTTCTTCTTTACAGATTTTCACCATTGCTCTGGCGTAAGGTCCGTAAGAGGTTTTTTGAAGCGATACCTGATTGGTAATTGCAGCACCATCTACCAACCAACCAATAGCACCCATATCTGCCCAGGTAAGTGCTGGGTAGTTAAAAATACTAGCGTATTTAGCTTTTCCAGCGTGAAGCTTTTCTATAAGCTCATCTCTAGTAATACCGAGAGTTTCGGTAGCACTGTATAGGTAAAGTCCGTGTCCAGCTTCATCTTGCACCTTTGCCAAAAGAATTTTCTTAGCTCTTAAACTAGGAGCTCTTGTAATCCAATTTCCTTCTGGCTGCATTCCTATAACTTCGGAATGTGCGTGTTGCGACATTTGTCTTATAAGATGCTTTCGATATTCCTCGGGCATATTATCGCGCGGTTCAATCTTGTCGTTTGCATCAATTCGTTCTTGAAAAAGAACATCTAATTCTTCTGCTCCCATCTGTTTTTAGTCTTCGTGTTCGTGCCCCCAAGTATCCAATTCTTCTTTCGACCATAACTCTGGGAAAAAGATTCTTTTTTGATACTTCGGATGCATGTATTTTTTCCAAGGCGATCCTCCTGTAGCTGCAACTGGTTTACCACTAGATTCTAAATAGTGTTCTGCAGTACGATAATGAGTCATCGTCCATTTAATATTAATTTTATTGTCTAAAGCCTTCATCGCTTTAATCAATTTAGGGCTTTGTTTATCTTCCTCACTTAGAGAATTAAATACAGCTCTTAAATTTTTTGTTTCGTATTCGGTAGCGGTATCAAGTAACTCTTTCCCATACTTCTCTTCGAACATAGAAAGCATCAATGACTTTTCTCCAGTCTTATGATTTTTCCCTGCAGCTTGCCAATAGAGATTGTCTATTTTAGCTTGCAATCCGATAAACTCATCAGCTTTATGCTTATAACGTGCATCGATTAGATTGTTTAAGTCGGTACAAGCAATTTCAATTTTACGGTATTGTACCGATTGGAATCCACTAGCTGGAGTTAAAGCATCTCTAAACTTCATGTACTGGTCTACTTCCATTCCATATTTCATAATGGCAAAAGAAGAAATAAGCACATCGAAATAACGATTGATACGCCCAAGACGGTTTACAAAGAAATTGAGTTCAATATTTTCTGCATTGGCAACTTGCTCAATCTCAGAAAGAATCATTTTAAAAATCAGCTCATTTACCTGATGGTACATGATAAACACGTTCTCATCTGGTATATCTGTTTTGGGTTTCTGGAGTGCTAATAGAGTATCAACCTCACAATAATCCCAATAATTTACTGGTTTTGTATAACGCATTCCAGATAAATAAGTGTCAGGATTTTCTCCTAAGTCTTTGTATTTACTATTGATTTCTTCAATCAAATCTTTCTGACTCATAAAAGTATATTCTTTTAAAACTAAAAAAATGTAAACTCAAAAATACATATTATCAAGCAAACAAATTTATGATTTTTATCAACAGGACACTCTACTCTATTCTTTAAATTTAGCTCACTACATTCCTATTAAATACTGCGAACTAAATCGTCTGTATTACAATAATGAATCTAAGTTGTCTAGTCCTATAAGCTTATCGCTTGTAAATCCTTCAGCAAAACCTACACCTATAAGCATACCTAAATCCGAAGCTCTATTCGAAACACTATCTATAAATTGCTGAGAAGAGATAGGTGTCGTTTTCTCATCGGAATTAGAGTTGAAAAATTGTGACTTATAGGCTTTTACAGCAAGTACTTTTGTTTCTATTTGCTTAGAAATATCAATTACAAAATCTGGCTTTATAGGATTCCACTGTATATAATGTAAAACTTGTTTTGGACGCCATGCAGTTTGCTCTTCATCTTGGTATACCGTTTTTACTTTAGGTAAACCTGCTAAAAAACAAGCATTAGAAACCAAGCTAGAAGCACGTGAATGATCTGGATGACGATCGCTAATTGCGTTGCAAAGAACAATTTTGGGCTGGTATTTTCTGATTCTTTTAATCAGTTCCATTTGGTATTCTTTGTTGTCTGCAGTAACAAAGCCATCTTCAAAATTTAGATTTTCTCTAAACTTCAAATCCATTATTACAGCAGCAGCGGCAGCTTCTTGAAGCCTAAGTTCTGGTGTACCTCGTGTACCTAACTCACCTTGAGTTAAATCTAATGCACCTACAGAAAAACCTAAGCCAATATGTTTTACAATAGTACCAGCGCATCCCAACTCTATATCGTCGGGATGTACGCCAATAGCTAAAATGTCAATTTTATTAATCATTCATCAATTTCTTATAACGAATTCTTTTTGGCTCAGAAATACCTAAACGCTTCAGTTTATTCGCTTCGTAGTCAGAATACGAACCTTCGAAATAGTATACTTCAGAATTTCCTTCGAAAGCAAGTATGTGAGTACAAACTCTGTCTAAGAACCATCTATCGTGAGATATAATTACCGCACAACCTGCAAAGTTATCTAAACCTTCTTCTAGGGCTCTAAGCGTATTTACATCTAAATCGTTTGTAGGTTCATCTAAAAGCAATACGTTTCCTTCTTGCTTTAAAGCCATTGCTAAATGCAAACGGTTACGCTCTCCACCAGAAAGGACTTTTACTTTTTTGTTTTGATCTTGTCCACCAAAATTAAAACGAGAAACGTAGGCTCTAGAATTCAGCTTTACACCACCCATTTCCATACTATCGAGTCCATCGGTAATGTTTTCGAAAACTGTTTTTTCTGGATCAATAGATTTATGGTCTTGGTCTACGTAAGAAACTTTTACAGTCTCCCCTACTTCAAAAGTACCAGAATCTGGAGTTTCCAATCCCATAATCATACGGAACATTGTGGTTTTACCAGCACCGTTAGGTCCAATAATACCAACTATACCTGCAGGAGGTAAATTGAAATTTAAGTCGCCATAAAGCAATCTACCATCAAAGCCTTTACTTACGTTTTTAGCTTCAATAACATTGTTACCCAAACGTGGTCCAGAAGGGATGAAAATCTCTAATTTCTGTTCCTTATCTTTTGTTTCTTCAGCTAGTAACTGCTGATAATTATTTAAACGAGCCTTACTTTTAGCATGACGCGCTTTTGGTGCCATACGTACCCAGTCGAGTTCGCGTTGCAATGTTTTTTGTCTTTTAGAATCTTGTTTATCTTCCTGAGACAATCTTTTTGTTTTCTGCTCTAACCAAGTAGAATAGTTTCCTTTCCAAGGAATACCTTCTCCTCTATCTAATTCTAGAATCCATCCTGCAACATTATCCAAGAAATATCTATCGTGGGTAATCGCAATCACGGTTCCTTTGTATTGTTGTAAATGAATCTCTAACCATTGCACAGACTCTGCATCCAAGTGGTTGGTAGGTTCATCTAATAGTAAAACATCTGGTGCTTTTAATAACAATCTACACAATGCCACACGTCTGCGCTCACCACCCGAAAGGTTAGCAACAAGAGCATCTCCATCTGGAGTTCTAAGGGCATCCATAGCTCTTTCAAGCTTACTATCTAATTCCCAAGCTCCTTTGGCGTCTATAATATCTTGTAATTCACCTTGACGGTCAATTAATTTTTGAAAAGCATCTGGATCGTCCATTACATCGGGCTCACCAAATTTATCGTTAATCGCATTAAATTCATCTAATACATCAACGATGTCTTGCACTCCTTCGCGCACAATTTCCATTACCGTTTTAGTGTCATCTAAAATTGGTTCTTGCTCTAGTAAACCAAGAGTAAAATCTTTATCAGAATACACTTCTCCTTTAAAGTCTTTATCTACACCAGCAATAATGTTTAATAAGGTAGATTTCCCAGAACCGTTTAAACCGATAATACCGATTTTGGCTCCGTAGAAGAAGGATAAGTTTATGTTTTTAATAATTTGTTTCCCACTTGGAATAAGCTTAGAAACTTTGTGCATTCCAAATATGACTTTTTTATCGTCTGACATAGTGTATATAATTGTTGATTGGAGTAATTCAAATTGATTGACAAATTTAAACTAAAATTCCTAAAAAAGTGATACTCCCCACATAAAGCAGGGAGTAAAACAAAAACAATCCAAAAAATAAAAATGTACTTAAATTAAAAGGCTATTTTCCAAGCAATCGATGTGAACAAACAAACCTGTTTTTCTCTCAAAATCTAGACTCGTTTCAAAAACATTATCTGAGTTAATTTGAATTTCACAAGCTTTAAAATTTGATAATTCAGACACCTCTCCCACCGATTTATGTAAAAAAGAAGCGGTACCATCTATAGTTAACACTTCAAAATTAGTAAAGGTGTTTTCTGTTGGATCGAGAAATGTTGTTTCGAGATTTCTTATTAATTGCCCTACTGTCATTTCAGCAGAAATCTGAACTTTTCGTACCATAAACAAAACTATTTTAGAATGAATACTCTATAAATTGTGGGGCGATTAAATATAGAACAATTTTTCAAAAACGCCAAACAGCTACTTAACCCCTGATTTTAGGATCGAGTAAATAATAGAGTAAATCTGTAAAAATAGTAATGATAACAAAACAGATAGAAAGCGTTAAAACAGCGCCCATAACCACCGGTAAGTCAAGGTAATTAAGTGCGTATACAATTTCTTTTCCAAGTCCATTCCATCCAAAAATAAACTCTACAAAAACTGCTCCAGCTAACATTGAGGCTAACCAGCCAGAAGCAGAAGTTACTACAGGATTAAGTGCATTTGGTAAAGCATGAACAAATAGAATTCTAAAAGAGGTCAATCCTTTTGCTTTAGCTGTACGGATATAATCTTCACCTAAAGTATCGAGAATAGAATTTCGGGTTAATTGCATAACCACTGCTAATGGACGAATTCCTAAGGTTATTGCAGGTAGTATTAAATTCTTTAAAACGAGCGTCTCTCCCCTCCCATAATCATCTACTTCGTACAAACTCCCCGTCATAGATAAGCCTGTATATTTTTGATAAACAAATCCAAAAATCCAAGCTATTAATATGGCTGAGAAAAAGGAAGGCAATGCCATTCCAAAAACGGCTATGCTCGATAAAAACTGGTCTATAAATTTATGCTGATGTACAGCGCTCAATAAACCTAAGCTAATCCCTAAAAACAGTGCAATACACATAGCCGTAATAGCCAACACAAAAGTATTGGGCAAAGTATTCCCTATAATAGAACTCACCGAAACTCCTTTACGAACAAAGGATTCTCTTAAATAGGGCGTTTTTAGTACAAGAGTATAGGGAGCGATTTTAAGGGAGCTAATTACCGAATACGGATGATTAGAAAGGTTGGTAAAATCTTCTGGAGAATTCCCATGCAGTGATAAGGGCGATAAATCGTTCATAAAATACAGATACTGTGATGAAACAGGTTTATCGAATCCATATTTTTTTTGAATTGCCAATCGCATTTCCTCATTATCTCTTTGCCCGAGCATCATACGAGATGGATCGCCGGGTAGAATAGAAAACAAACAAAAAACTAAACTCGCCACACCCCACATTACAAGTAGCGCATAGGCGAGTTTATTTACGATAGATTTTAGCAATTTACTTTAGGTATTTATGCATTAAATCGTCAGCAGAAGGGAAATCGTTGTGATGCCATTTACCCACAATAGTTCCTTCTTGTAACCATAACATACTTGGGTTAGATCGGATAATTGTTTTTAAAGTTGTTTCATCTGTAAAGTAGAAAGGAAAAGAAACTCCAGCTTCTTCAGATATTTCAAGCATCTGCGATTCCGTTGTTGCAGACATCGCTATAAGCGAAACATTTTGTTCGGCTAAAGAATTCATTAGAGACTGTACTTTTTGAAGTCCTTTAATATCAGACTTCGTTAAATCGTACATCACAAATAAAACAGCATTTTTAGCAGCTAAAATGGAATCTGTTATATCTCCAAACTCATCAGACTCGATAGAGAAATCGTGAATTGGCGGATGGTCTCCTTCGATAAGTAATTTGGTTTCTCGATCTACAAAAGTAGCACCTTCTATCTCCCAAGGCTTATCTTCAGTAGTATATTCATTTACTACTCCATTCACCTCATACATCCAAACATCTTCGTAAACATCAGCAATGGCACCTTCTGGTAAAACCATATCGTTTGCTATGTTTTTACCAATAGCATATGGTCTATAATCTCTTACAGGAAGATGCGAATAGGTATGGTAAGAAAATGCAATACAGGTTAGAAGTGTAAGCGCGGCTAAAACCGTCTCTCTAATTTCTTTAACTAAGAATTTATTAACCAAGCCAACCAATAAGAACAAGGATATGGTAAAATACACAGGGAACATCCAGTCTAAAACGAAATAGGAAAACAAGGCAACCAATGCTAAAGCAACTGGAAGAACTTTAAGGTTTTCTTTTTTAGTCTGATACTTTACTTTAGAATGAACAGCTACAATAATAAAAATAAGAATACTCAATACCACATCTTTGGTAAAAGATTCCCAGGGAGTTAATTTTATAGCATCTCCAAAACAACCGCAGTCTGTAACCTTATTGAAATAAGCAGAATAAAAAGTTAAACCGTCAAAAAACAGAATCATGGCTAATAAAGAAAAGGCGGTTAAACGCATTTTCGCACCCACCAATACAGCCAAACCAAGCATAATTTCCGAAATACATATAAATACCGCTAAGGGTAAAGAATAATCTAACAGAAAAGGTAAGTCGAGAACATCGGCTGCAAAATAATCGTGGAGCTTAAACGAAAAACCAACTGCATCGTTCGCTTTAATTAAACCTGAAACAATAAATAAGAAACCGACAAGGGTACGTGCTATAGTGCTTAGTTTTTGCATTTTATTCTATTTCTAAATGAATTAAAGCGAAGACTGCATAATTTACCATATCGAAATAATTGGCATCTATACCCTCGCTAACTAATGTTTTTCCTTTGTTGTCTTCAATTTGCTTTACGCGTAATAATTTCTGAAGAATTAAATCTGTTAAAGAGCTCACTCTCATCTCTCTCCAAGCCTCACCATAATCGTGGTTTTTAGCCTCCATTAAATCTTTCGACTCTTTGGCAAAATGAGTATATGCTTTTACAGCTTGTTCTACATTTAAATCTGGCTGATCTACCACTCCTTTTTCAAGTTGTATTAAAGCCATAATAGAATAATTTAGGATACCGATAAACTCAGAAGCAATTCCTTCATCTACCATCTGCACTCCCTTATTCTCTATACTTCTTATGCGTTGGGCTTTAATATATATCTGATCTGTAAGAGAAGGTAAACGTAAAATTCGCCACGCGCTTCCGTAGTCAAACATTTTCTTTTCGAAAAGAGCAGAACATTTGTTAATGACCTGATCGTATTGTTGTGAGGTTTTACTCATTATAATTGAAGGTGTAAAAGAATTATTTTTACTTTTGATGCTAAAGTAATCGTTTCTTTATTTAAAAAAAATATTCTTTGAAAAGAACAGTCAATTGTAAGGGAAATTTAATCGATTTAAGCATTCCTAAAATTATGGGAATCATAAATTTTACGCCAGATTCTTTTTACACCGAAAGTAGAGTGCTAGATTTCAGTAACTTACTTAGCAAAATTGAGTTGATGGTACAGGAAGGAGCTACTTTTATTGATATTGGTGCTTACTCCTCTCGTCCGGGCGCAGCAATTGTTTCTATAGAAGATGAAAAACAGCGTTTATTACCCGCTTTGGAAAGTATCGTAAAAGAATTTCCGGAGCTATTAATTTCGGTAGACACGTTTAGATCTAAAATAGCAGCAGAAGCTATAGATAGAGGTGCTTGTATGGTAAACGATATTTCGGGAGGTAATTTAGATGCAGATATGTTTGCCTTAGTAGCTAAAAAGCAAGTTCCATATATATTAATGCACATGCGAGGGACTCCACAAACTATGAATTCCTTAAACAGCTACGATCATTTAATTCTCGATACGATCTCTGAACTTCAGCAGAAAGTTAAAACACTTAACAATTTAGGCTTAAACGATCTTATAATCGATCCAGGTTTAGGCTTTGCTAAAGACTTAAATCAAAATTATGAAATTGTAAAACACCTAAAAAGCTTTGAATGTTTAGGGCATCCATTACTAATTGGTGCATCTCGTAAATCTATGATTTACAAACACCTAAACATAAGTCCCGAAGAGGCCTTAAACGGGAGTACGGTGGTACATACAGCGAGCTTACTTAATGGTGCGTCTATACTTAGAGTACACGATGTAAAAGCTGCGGTAGAAGCAGTAAAAATTACTAACTTGTTGAAAAATTAAAATTGGGCTTTTTAGACTTCGACTTATTAGATTTACTAGATATTATTCTAGTTTCAGCACTTCTCTACCAGCTATACAAACTGGTACAAGGAACGGTAGCTATTAAAATTTTTATTGGATTAACATCCACTTATTTATTTTGGAAATTAGTGGGAGCGCTTCAGATGGAAGTTCTCACAGAGATCTTAGGACAATTTATTGGAGTTGGTGTATTGGCTGTAATAATTGTATTTCAACAAGAAATAAGAAAATTCTTGTTACTAATTGGAACCACGAGTTTTTCTAATAAGGGTGAGTTTTTTAATTGGATTGCCAAGCCAAAAAAATCGGTATCACTAGATATAAATGCTATTCAAACAGCATTTAGTTCTATGTCGAAAACAAAAACGGGTGCTTTAATAATTATTACACGCAATACTGAACTGGGTACTTACGAAGGTTCTGGTGAAAAAATAAATTCGAAGGTTGGAGCAGCGGTATTGGAAAGTATATTTTTTAAAAACAGCCCATTACACGATGGCGCTGTAATAATACGTAAGAACGAAGTTATAGCCGCAAGGTGTGTACTCCCAGTGTCAGACTTAGTTAGCTTACCTACGCATATGGGCTTAAGACATAGATCTGCAGCGAGTATAACAGAAATGACCGATGCATTAGCCTTAATTGTTTCTGAAGAAACAGGGAGGATTGCTTATTTTAAGCAAGGTCGATTAAAGGAAAATATAAGTCTAGCGGATTTAGAAACGTATTTACGCAGAGATTTAAAAAATAGTTAAGGAGCTAAACGTTCTATTTGCCAAACACCCTCAACTTCTTGGTATAAAAAACGATCGTGTAAACGAGAAGAACGTCCTTGCCAAAACTCAACTGAAGTAGGTTTTAAAACATAACCGCCCCAATGCTGAGGTTTCGGAATTTCTTTGTTTTCGTACAACTTTTCTAATCTTTCAACTTCATTAGTTAAATCATCTCGATGCTTAACTACAGAACTTTGTTGAGAGGCTAAAGCAGAAATCTGACTTGCTCGAGGTCGTGAGTGAAAATAAGCCTTCGATAAATTCTCTTCAATTTTTTCTACACGACCAGTAACACGAATTTGCTGTTCTAGTTCCTGCCAAAAAAAGGTTAAGCATGCATTAGGGTTAATTGCTAAGTCGTTACCCTTAGAACTATTGTAATTGGTGAAAAAAGTAAAACCGCCATTTTCGATTCCTTTAAGTAATAAAATACGAGCACTAGGAATACCTTTAGGTGAAACAGTAGAAAGCACCATTGCATTAACTTCCGAAACCTGCATTTTTAATGCGTGATTAAACCAATCGTTAAACTGGTCTAAAGGATTGTCTTTTAATCCAAATTCATCAATAGAGAATTTAGTATAATCGGTGCGTATGTCAGCAATATTCTTCATGTACATGAAATCTGTTTAGGCAAAAGTAATCATAGAATTTGGAATCAAATATGAGAAAACTTATATTTAAAATGAATTTGGTGACTAATTAAAATTTAGAAAATATGAAAACTATAATTAAGCCGCAGCTCAACAAAGGTAAACTACTTATATCTCAACCACTTATCAATGATGAGTTCTTTCATAACTCTGTCGTTTTTCTCTCGGAATACACTGATGAGGGCATAGTCGGGTTTATAGTAAACAAGCCATTAAATTTAGACATCTGCAATTTAATCGATGATTTTCCCAAATTTGACACCACAATTTTTTATGGAGGACCTGTAGAAACTGACAGTCTCTATTTTATTCATAGAGTCCCAAAAAAAATAACAGGTAGTGTACATATTACAAAAGATTTATATTGGGGAGGCAGTTTTGATCAGGTAAAAAGTCTTATCCAGAATGGAGAACTAGAACCTACAGATATTCGTTTTTTCTTAGGCTACTCTGGATGGGGAAAAGAACAATTAGATGAGGAAATAATTTCAGAGTCGTGGTTAGTAGACGAAACCGAAGATTCTCTTTTTGATTGGGATATAGAGCAATTATGGAAAAACTGCCTAAAGAATAAAGGGAAAGAATTTCAACTGTGGGATAATGCACCAAAAGACATTAGACTCAATTAACTTATAAATCTGCAAGCTTCCTTTTAAGAATCACAGTAAATTCATTAGTATAACTTTTCTTTTTATACGACTTTACCGACTGAATACCTTTAATAGAATTTGTTAAAAACACTTCATCTGCTTTAATCAATTCGAAAGTTTTCATTTCTTTCTCCTCTATTGAAACACCCCAATTAGCAGCGTTTTCAAAAATTTGTTTTCTAATAATCCCATCTACACAACCTGACTCTAATGACGGAGTATAGATAACTTCATCTTTTACCACAAAAATATTAGAGGCAGTCGTTTCACACATAAAAGACGATGAATTGAGAATTATAGCCTCATCTAATTGGTTTTCTTCTGCAAATATTGCAGAAAGTACGCTCACTATAGAATTCACCCCTTTGGTATTAGACAAAGGCTGAGAAGGTTTTAAATGATCGTAAAAAACATCGATTACTAAACCTTCAACATTTTCTGAGACTAGAAGCTCCTCAACTTCGATTAAATACTCCAGTTCTCTGTCTTTAGGAGTATATAAGCCACCATCGGTTCTAAAAAGACTTAATCTAACACGCGCCTTTTTAGCACTTAAATTTGCCGAGGCTAAAGTCTTTATTACTTCCTCTTCCATGAAATCCATATTTAAATGAATTGGAATTTCCATTCTCAATAAACAAGCTCCACCCATCATTCTAAAATAATGGTCTTCCCAAAACTTTAGAGTTCCGTTTTCGAATAAGATGGTTTCAAACAATTGATCCCCATAAGAAAAGGCTCTGTTTCCAGCTTTAAAAATCGGCGTTGACTTAGGTAAAAGGTTTCCGTTTAAATTGATCATTATAAAGAAATAAGAGTGTTTAGGTTTGTGTTAGCTACTATTTTAATTCCTTTGAGACCTACTTTTTCAGCAGCTTCAATATCACGTAAGCTATCGCCAATTAAGAAAGAGTCCTTTAAAGACACATTGTATCTAGCTATCAATTTCTCTAGCATTAAAGAATCAGGTTTTCTACAAATACATGCTTCAATAGAATTGTGATGAGGACAGAACGAAATCGTTAATAAATCGAGATTTCGTTTTGCGAACCAATCGTATAAAAAAGCATTAATTTTATAGACATGTTCTTTAGTATAGCGCTGTTTTGAAATACCACCCTGATTCGTTATTACCGCAAAAGAGTAGCCTTTTTCTGCCCAATAATGCAAAGCAGATTCCAATCCAGGATTTATAATAAAAGAATCTAAATGATAAACATAGTCACCTACTTCTTTATTAATTACTCCATCTCTATCTAAAAAAATTACTTTTTTCATGGCACAAAAATAGACTTATAAATGCTATAAAATTAATTAGAATACACTTTACTTCTTCGAAGTATAAAGCATTGCCATATGCGGGATATTATCTTCTAAGTACTCCTCTCCGAATTCAACAAAGCCTAAAGTATTGTAAAAGTTAAGTAAGTATTTTTGAGCTGAAATTCGAATATTTGAAGACGGATAAGTAGCATTACAAAATTCTATTCCACGATTCATTAATTCTATTCCATAACCTTTTTTACGGCTACTTAATTTGGTTAAGACTCTTCCAATAGAAGGTTCTGAGTAGCTTATACCAGGATTTACAATTCTTAAATAAGCCACTAAAACACCATCTTCATAGCCCATTAAATGGTGTGATTCTTTGTCTTTCGCATCACAATCTTGATAAAGACAATTTTGTTCCATTATAAAAACCTCTTGTCTAACATGGTACATATCAAAAATTTGATTTCTAGATAATTCAAAAAATGAGCAAACAGACCATTGTAGATTAGACATAAGAAGGAATTAGAGAATTGAAAATACAGGTTATAAAAAAAGGTCTCCTAATGGAGACCTTTTTTTTTTATTTAAGCATCGTTACAGGATTCTGTAAATATGTTTTTAGCGTATTAAGGAAAGCTGCACCGGATGCACCATCAACAACGCGATGGTCACAAGAAAGAGTCAGTTTCATTACATTACCTGGTACAACTTGTCCGTCTTTTACAACTGGAACTTGTTGAATACCTCCAACAGCAAGAATACATGCGTCGGGCGTATTTATAATAGCAGTAAACTCATCAATTCCAAACATACCTAAGTTAGAAATAGTAAATGTACTACCCTCCCAGTCGGCAGGTTGTAATTTTTTATCTTTTGCTTTTTTAGCAAATTCTTTTACTTCACCAGAAATATCAGAAAGAGATTTTGTGTCTGTGTAACGAACTACAGGAACTAAAAGCCCATCTTCTATAGCTATAGCAACCCCAACATTTACATGATGATTGCGACGAATTACATCTTCTCTCCAAGAAGAATTTACAGTTGGATGCTCTCTAAGTGCCATGGCACAAGCTTTAACAACTAAATCGTTGAAAGAAACTTTAGTATCTGGTAATGCATTAATTGCTTTACGAGCAGCAATTGCATTATCCATATCTACAGAAATAGAAAGGTAAAAATGAGGAGCAGAGAATTTAGACTCTGCTAATCTACGAGCAATAACCTTACGCATTTGCGATACAGGCTCTTCGGTATACGACTCTTGATATGCTATACTATTAGCTACTGGAGCTTGGTAGTTATCAACATCTCTTTTTATAACTCTACCGCCATCACCAGAACCAGTAATTGAAGAAATATCAACACCTTTTTCATCTGCCAATCTTTTAGCTAATGGAGAAGCAACGATTCTACCGTCTATTAGCTTTTTAGCCTTTACAGGTGCATTAGCAGTAACAGTAGGTTCAACTGCAATTTTCTCTTCAACAACAGGAGTATTTACTTCCTTTACTTCAGGTGTTTCTGGACTAGTATCCGCTTCAACTAAAGCAGTTACATCTTCTCCAGCTTCACCTAAAATAGCAAGTATACAATCTACAGCAGCAGTTTCAGACTCTCCTACTCCAATGTGTAATAGTACACCTTCTTGGAAAGATTCAAACTCCATTGTAGCTTTATCAGTCTCAATTTCTGCTAGTAAATCACCTTCAGAAATAGCATCACCTACTTTTTTATGCCACTTCGCTACTGTACCTTCGGTCATAGTATCGCTCAAACGCGGCATGCGTACAATTTCAGCCATAATTAATCTTTTATAAAAGGATATTCCTCTGCGTAAACGTTCTTATATAGAGAATCATTCGATGGGAATGGAGACTCTTCGGCAAAATCTACAGCTTCTTGTACTGTAGCTTTAACATTAGCTTGAATTGCTGTGATTTCTTCTTCTGAAGCCCATTTATTTTTCTTGATTAATTCAAGAACTTTAGTAATAGGATCAATTTTTTGGTATTCTGCAACCTCAGCTTTAGTCCGGTACTTTTGAGCATCAGACATAGAGTGTCCTTTAAAACGGTATGTTTTAATTTCTAAGAAAGTAGGTCCATCACCCTTACGAGCTCTGTCTACTGCTTCTTTAACTGCTTCTGCTACAGCTACAGGATCCATTCCATCTACAGGGCCACAAGGCATTTCGTAAGCCAAACCTAATTTCCAAATATCAGAATGGTTAGCTGTACGCTCTACTGAAGTACCCATAGCGTATCCATTGTTTTCACAAATAAATACAACAGGTATTTTCCATAGCATAGCCATATTAAAGGTTTCATGAATTGCTCCCTGACGTACAGCACCATCGCCCATATAACATAAAGTTACGGCATCAGAATCGTTGTACTTATCGGCAAAAGCAATACCAGCACCTAAAGGAACTTGGCCACCTACAATTCCATGTCCACCAAAGAAATTATATTCCTTAGAAAACATATGCATTGAACCACCTTTACCACCAGAACAACCAGTAGCTTTACCATAGAGTTCGGCCATAATATTATTAGGACTCACTCCCATAGCAATAGGCTGAACATGGTCTCTATAAGCGGTAATCATTTTATCTTTTGAAGGATCAATTGCTAATATAGAACCAGCAAGTACAGCTTCTTGACCATTGTAAAGGTGTAAGAATCCGCGAATTTTCTGCTGTATATAAAGTGCGCTTGTTTTATCTTCGAACTTTCTCCAAAGTAGCATATCTGCATACCACTTTAAATACGTTTCTTTCGTAAACTTCAACTTTGCCATTTCTTATAATTTTGGGTAGCAAATGTACTAATTTTTGGCTATTTAACTAACATTCTGCAATGCATCACAATTAAATGGAATAGGAAGTAAATCCTTAATGGAATTAAACTCAACTACCTGTCCATCAGTACCCTTGAGAAGTACTTTAATGTCAGCTTTTTGTTTGTGTTCGAACTCTAACATCGACTGTCTGCATGCACCACAGGGCGCAAGGACTTCGTTAATGTCAAATTGTGATGAACTTGCAGAAATAGCAATTGATTTAATTATTTTTGTAGGATGGTTAGATCCACAAGTATAAATGGCAACTCTTTCTGCACATAAGCCAGAAGGATACGCCGCGTTTTCTTGATTAGAACCCAGTATAATTTCTCCAGAATCTAATAAAATAGCTGCACCCACTCTGAAATTTGAATACGGTGAATGAGAACTTTCTTGTGCTTTTACAGACTGCTTTATTAAGTTAGATTGTAGCGTTGAAAGTTCTGTAGAAGTATATTCGTTATATCGAATTGTGATTTCTTTTTGTTTCATGGAGTCGTTTTAAAACAACAGCGTTGCTCAATTATAAATACCTTTTTTGCCAGGACTGTTTAAGTGGGATTTCCCAATTAGAATCTAAATCTTGCTTTAAAGCAATAAGATTATTGTAAACAAGAGTGTCTTCTGTTACCGTACCAACTTTTATCAATTCTTTAAATTCATTTACAGAACTTAAAACCACAGAACTATTCGAGCTATGGCCAATGGAAAAACGGTCGAAAAACGACAGTTGAAATTCAGTACCAAAAGATTCAAAAAGTGCAGTTAAGGAACTAATAGAACAGCCCGATGCTTCTTGAATATTTTCGTCGACAGCAACAACAACAGAACAGTTATTTTTAATTGTAAAAGCAGCATGTAAAGGAGTCCCGTGTGTAGCCCATGCAGCAACAAAAGAATTCAGTTTAGACTTAATAAAAACTTGTTCCTTTGCAGACAATAGTCTGTCTGACTGAAACACCCATACCCTACTCAAAGGGCTCATTTCGTTAAATAAAGCAGCCATTTATAAGTCTATCGCAGTAGCAATCATTTCAGCAAGATCCATTACCTCGACTTCGTCCTCTTTTTCTTTATTCTTCACACCATCCGTCATCATCGTATTACAGAATGGACAACCAGTTGCAATTATATCGGGTTTGGTTTCTAAAGCCTCTTCAGTACGCTCAATATTTACGTCTTTATTCCCTTTTTCAGGTTCTTTAAACATTTGAGCACCACCGGCACCACAACAGAAACCACGAGTTTTACATCTTTTCATTTCGACTAGCTCAGCATCTAAGCTTTCTATTAGCGAACGAGGAGCTTCGTAAACATCATTTGCTCTACCTAAATAACAAGGATCGTGGAAAGTGATTTTCTTTCCTTTAAAAGCACCTCCAGAAATAGTTAAACGTTCTTCATCAATAAGAGCTTGTAAAAACTGTGTATGGTGAACAACCTCAAACTTACCTCCTAACTCAGGATATTCGTTTTTGATGGTATTAAAACAATGCGGACAAGTAGTAACGATACGTTTAACGTCGTAAGCGTTCATTACTTCTATGTTTGCCATAGCTTGCATTTGGAAAAGAAACTCGTTTCCGGCTCTTTTTGCTGGATCTCCACTACAAGATTCTTCAGCACCAAGAACTGCAAATTTATAATCTAAGTGATTGAGAATTTTAACAAAAGCTTTGGTGATTTTTTTAGCTCTATCGTCAAAACTTCCTGCACAACCTACCCAAAAAAGCACATCAGGAGTTTCTCCTTTTGCCATCATTTCTGCCATTGTAGGCACTACTAATTTTGTTGACTTATTTTCCATTAGGCTTCGTCTTTCCAGTTTAAGCGGTCTACGGCAGGGAATTGCCAAGGAGCACCATTATTTTCTACGTTACTAAACATCATATTCAACTCTGTAGGAGCTGCTGATTCTTCCATTACTAAATATCTTCTCATGTCGAGAATTATAGCTAAAGGATCAATATTGAGAGGACAGGCTTGTGTACAAGCGTTACATGAGGTACAAGCCCATAATTCTTCTCTTGTTATATAGTCGTCTAATAAGAATTTACCATCCTCACTATCAGGACCATTTTTATCTAAATTCTTACCATACTCATCCAAACGATCTCTCGTATCCATCATTATTTTACGAGGAGAAAGTAATTTACCTGTTTGGCTAGCAGGACATTCTGAGGTACATCTACCACATTCGGTACAGGTATAAGCATTCATCAACTGTACCCAGTTAAGATCGTTTACATCTTTAGCGCCAAAACGCTGTGGCTCATCATCTTCAGTACCTTCGGGAGCTGCAGCAAATGGATCAGCATTAGGATCCATCATCATTTGAACTTCTGCTTTTACAGAAGCCATATTTGTGAAAGAACCTTTAGCATCTAGCTTTGAGTAATACGTATTTGGGAAAGCCAATAAAATATGGAAGTGTTTGGAATAAGGTAGGTAGTTCATAAAACCTAAAATCCCTAAGATGTGAAACCACCATAAACCACGTTCTAATCCATGAATAGTATCAATTGACATTCCTTCGAATAAAAAGGCTATTTGAGAACTAATAGGGAAAGAACCTGCTTTTACATAATGATCGGCTCCAAGGTTTTGTAAATTTAAATCAGCTGCTTGCATCAATAAGAAAGCCGACATTAAAAGGACTTCGAATATAAGGATAAGGTTGGCGTCTGTTTTAGGCCATCCATCCATTTCTTTCATTACAAATCTTTTAATCCGAATTATGTTTCTGCGAATGAGAAATATAATACAAGAGACTAAAACCAAGAAGGCTAAGATTTCGAAAGAACCAATTAAGAAATCATAGAAACCACCTAAGAAAGCGAATATTCTATGGGTACCAAAAAGTCCATCTATTACTATTTCTAGGACTTCAATATTAATAATTACGAACCCTACATAAACTAGAATATGAAGAATTCCAGCCACAGGGCGCACCACCATTTTAGACTGCCCCAAGGCAACCTTCGCCATGGTTTTCCATCTTTTAATAGGATTATCTGATCTATCTATATCTCGACCTAATAAAATATTACGTCTAATTTTAAGTAAATTCTTTCCAAATAGAAAAGCAGCTGCTCCAAGAAAAAGAGCGAAAATAAGATTACTAATTCCCATAATTCGTTTTTATTTTAGTGTGTCTGCTTCAGCGTTTTTACGACCAAAAAGAGAAAAGTGTACATACCGTTTTGGGTTTTCTCTCATGTCTTGTAAAAGTAATTCTAGTTGACCAAGAGATTCATTCATTTCAGAATATAAACCATCATCCTTAATGAGTTTCCCAAAACTACCTTCTCCAGAATTAACAGCTGCAATAACAGAATTTAAATCTGTCATTGTTTTGTTTAAAGTCCCTATAGCTTCATCTACATTAGCCTTAACCAAATCCTCGGTAAACACATTTAAATTATTTAATATAGCCGTTATTTCTTCTCTCTGTGAGGTAAATACTGAAGCTAAAGTATCAATGTTTTCTACTGCATTGGTAAGGTTTGTATGATTTGCTTCTATTAATAAACTAGCCTTATCGGTTAAAGTAGTAATGGAGCGTAAAGTAGAATCTAATACATTAACCAACTTTTCTGTACCAGCTTTAATAGGTAAAAATTGCTTTGTTACTTGCTCAGTAAGCGAAATTTGAATATCACCCGAAAGGGTGTCGCCAGGAAAAGCCATCACCTTAGAAGTTCCCAAATCTACTTGTAATCCTTTGGCACCCATAATATCCATATCGTAAATACGAACTTTAGTGTCTGAGGTAAAATCTACGGGTTTAGAAATATGAAAAGCGACCAACAAAGGACCATTAAAAGAATAGTCGAATGTAATAGCTGTAACCTGTCCGATTTTAAAACCGTTTATGGTTACGGGTTGGCCTACTTCGAGGCCATGAACGTTTTCATAAAAAGCATAATAATCTCTTTTTTGAGTAAATATATTTTTACCCTTGAGAAAATTATAGCCCCAAAAAAAACAAATGATGGCTGCAAATGTGGTTAAACCAATTACGAGTTCTTTACTGTACTTCATTATATATAGTATTTGGTTTTCAAAAATACAAATTATTTTAGGAGTTCTAAAGCCTCAGAAACATCGACTTTAGCATTATTATGCACGCCTACAATAAAACAATCTTTAAAACCTTGATTTACAAGTTCTTTTTGATGTGTTTTTACTGCTTCTAAATTACTAAAAGTTCCACTACAGTATTTATAGACAGACGAATCTAGTAAATAAAAGGGGTTTTTTAAATTCTCCAACTTCTTATCTGAAACAATAGACGAGGAACTAAACACTTGAACACATAAAAAAGTAAGTGCTTCTGGTTTATCTAATGTTACAGTAGGAGTAAGATCAACATTCTCACTTTCATGAATAACCATTTGAACCTCTTTAACATCTTTAAGCACACCTTCTTGCTCTTCTTTATAGTCTTTAAAAGCTCTGTAAATAGCAGAAGCCATATACGTTTTTCCTTGTTCTGAGTTTAGAAAATCTTCTTCTTTAGCATTGGTTAAAAAGCCTAACTCAACTAAAACAGATGGCATAGCAACACGAGAAGTAACATAAAGCGGTGCTCTTTTCACACCTCTATCTCTACGATTTACGCGTTCTCTAAATTGAGTTTGAATTTTATCAGCTAATAAAAGACTGTTTTTCTCGTACATTTTCTGATACAAAGAAACCTCTATTTGATACTCTGGACTTTTAATATCGAAGTTTCCATAATTGAGTTTATCTTCTTCGGTAGCAATAACAGGATTTTCTTTAATGGCTACTCTCGAGTGTTTTCCATGATTTACACCTACCACAAAAGAGGAACATCCAACCGCATCTGGACTGGTAAATGCATCGCAGTGTATAGAAATAAATAGGTCAGCCTTTTCGTTATTAGCAAGAGCTGTACGTTCGTACAAGGCCGGGAACACATCACTATCACGCGTATAAACGACCTCTACTTCTGGTAGATGTTCATTTATATAAGCGCCAAGTTTTAAAGCAACATCTAAAGCAATGTCTTTTTCTTTAAGCTTATATCTACCGGTCCCTAAATTCCCTGGATCCTTTCCACCATGGCCAGGATCGATGATTACTTTTTTAAGAGCAACCTCGTAATCGGACGAAAATAAATGCGACCAAACAGGAATAGAATAAAGGGCAAGAAATATCGCTATGATTCGTTTCACCATCGAAGCTTTTTTTTTTAGTTTTGCAGTATTCAAGAACAACAAAAATAAAAAGAAAATTTACTTTTGTCTATAAAGTTACTATATACTCATTTTTTAAGTTTAACTCTCTTGTGTTTACTGCCCTTAACGGCTATAGC
>Ga0308006_10000178_pt1 | contig 26856 bp, 28 predicted proteins | sample Neamet69_FD_203150 | JGI IMG/M metagenome (GOLD analysis project Ga0308006, IMG submission 203150) | Marine microbial communities from water near the shore, Antarctic Ocean - #69 | ecosystem: Environmental > Aquatic > Marine > Unclassified | place: Southern Ocean | collected 2014-06-07 | reverse complement strand
CCCGTTAAAGGTGTTGATTATTTCGATGGTTCGGATGGTTCGAATGGAACTGATGGTGCTAAAGGGGATGCTGGAGATGATGGTTCGAATGGAACTAATGGCTCGGATGGAACTAATGGCTCGGATGGGATATCACCCGTTAAAGGTGTTGATTATTTCGATGGTTCGGATGGCTCGAATGGAACTGATGGTGCTAAAGGGGATGCTGGTTCGAATGGATTAGATGGCTCGAATGGTTCGGATGGAACAAATGGAACTAATGGTGCTAAAGGAGATGCTGGTTCGAATGGAATTGATGGAGATGATGGCTCGGATGGGATATCGCCCGTTAAAGGTGTTGATTATTTCGATGGTTCGGATGGCTCGAATGGTTCGGATGGAACAAATGGAACTAATGGTGCTAAAGGAGATGCTGGTACTAATGGAATTGATGGAGATGATGGTTCGAATGGATTAGATGGCTCGAATGGCTCGAATGGTTCGGATGGAACAAATGGAACTAATGGTGCTAAAGGAGATGCTGGTACTAATGGAATTGATGGAGATGATGGTTCGAATGGATTAGATGGCTCGAATGGAACAAATGGCGCTGCCGGCGCAAAAGGAGATGCTGGTACTAATGGAATTGATGGAGATGATGGTTCGAATGGAACAAATGGGGATGATGGTGAAGATGGCGATTCTGCATTTGAGATTTGGTCGGCAGTACCAGCAAACACCGGTAATTCAACTACATTCTTAACATCATTAAAAGGCTCAAACGGTACAAATGGAACAAATGGAACAAATGGCGCTGCCGGCGCAAAAGGAGATGCTGGTACTAATGGAATTAATGGTACTGCTGGACCTGCTGGTATAGCCGGACCAACTGGTGCGACTGGTGCGACTGGTGCGACGGGTGGTACTTCTACAAAATTCGCAGTCACAACAACAACATTACCACACCATCATATAAAATATAATAATGTAATACTTCAGGTTGGTGATTTAGTTAAATTAGATGAAAATAATGAGCTAATCTCAGTAACGTCCGATACGGATTCGGCTGTAATTGGAATTTTATGGGCAATGGTTGAATATAGTGATACTGAGTTGGATAAATCTAAACACTATATGGATTCATTAAATACTATTATACCTGAATCTGACAGAGCAATTAAATCTATATGGAAAGTTGCGGCAATTGGTGATACTCGTCATTTTGATACCAAAAGTAACTTATCTCTTGATGGTATGAAGGTATGTAATCAAAATGGACCAGTATCTAAGGGTGATTTAGTATGTTCATCTAATGTAGCTGGGTATGTTATGAAACAACCCGTTGAATATATCATTACTGGATTTAATGATGGTATCCCTGTATATGATGAGCAGCAATCAATACATTCATTTACCGTTGGTAAGTGTATGGAAGATTGTACATTTGATTCTAATGGAAAGGTGAGTGGTATTTACGGATACTTATATTGTGGGTAGTATTATAATAATTTAATGATACTATATATAAGATAGTATTAGTAGAATAGTGATTGAGTAAGCAGAGATAATAAACAAACCAAAGTGGTTCAGGTAATTAAAGGATATTTATTAGTATGGGAAATTTAATGAAAGAGTGGGTTAAGGAAATCTTAACGGAAAATATAGATAAGCAAGTAGTAGTTTACGCGGGTAGATTCCAACCATTCCATAAGGGGCATTATGCAACTTATATGAATTTAGTAAAAAAGTTCGGAAAAAGTAATGTGTATATAGGTACATCAGATAAAACTGATAATATCAAATCACCATTTAAGTTTAAAGAAAAGAAATCTATAATGATGTCTATGTTTAACATTACATCAAATAAAATAGTACAAATTAAGAACCCATACGCTCCAACTGAGATTATAGGAAAGTTTCCAAAAGAAACAACCGCATTCATCACCGTAGTTGGTGAAAAGGATAAGGCTCGACTGGGTGGTAAGTACTTCAAACCATATCAATCAGATAAGATTGAAAGTGGTTATGATAAAGTTGGGTATGTTTATGTTGCGCCAGCACAACCAAACGCAATTAGTGGAACTGATGTTCGTAATTGGTTAGCAAAGGGTTCGGAAACTCAACGTAAGGCTGGATTCAAAAAGGCATATGGTAAGTTTGACCCGAAGATATTTAAATTAGTAAGTAGTAGGTTGTTTAAGGTTGAATCCGTTATGGAGAACTTCCTTAGTAAGTTTGATATTACATCGTTAATAAGTGAGGTATCAGCAATGTCAACCACAGGTCAATCATCGGTTGATGATGGTCCAGGTGCATTTTATGGTAATTTCAAATCATATAAATCAATTAGTAATAACACTGCTACTATGTTAGGGTGGCAGGTCGTTGATTATATAATGGATGAGGATGATAGTATATTCGCAGATAGCGCACGTACTCTTACTGATAAACATCCCGTATCATATTTCCCATCGGGTGTAGCTGGGTTAGATGCTCAATCTCAACGATATAGTGATTATAAGGGGACTGATGCATTTAAAAAATGGAAATCTCATATTACCCAAATCGCAACAGCAGTTGGGTACACCTTAGTTGATTTCTTAGATGCAGATGGTGCTATTGATGATTCTGAAAACGAACCAAAGAAAGTAGTAACTCCACCTACGATTAAGGAAGGTGTAATTACCGAAGGTGGGGCGTATGGTCATATGAATCACCCATTTGATATTGAGATGAATTTAACGTTTGGTGATTTAAAACAAATTATCAGCGGGGCATTAAATGGTAAGTTGGAATTGGCTAGAGAAAAAACCGATGGACAGGCATTAGCAGTTAGTTGGAGAGATGATAAGGGTTTAATCGCAGCACGAAATGGTGGACACTTAAAAAACAAAGGTGAAAACGCTTTAGATATAAGTGGGATGAAATCTAAGTTCTCTGGTCGTGGTGGTTTAACTGATGCATATGAATTCGCAATGAGAGATTTGAGTAATGCAGTGAAATCACTATCATCAAAACAGAGAGATAAGATATTCCAACAGGGTAAGGTATTTGTAAACTTAGAAGTAATATGGCCGAAATCGGTAAATGTAGTCCCATATGGTCAGGCTTTATTGGTATTCCATAACGCAGCGGAATTTAATGATAAAGGTGTTCAGATTGGTGATAATATGGCAGCTGCCAAAATATTAGCTGGAATGATTAAGCAAGTTAACAAACACGTTACTGATAAATACACAATACAAGGACCACCGATAACACAATTACCTAAAAATAAAGAATTATCAAAATTACAATCAAAGTTTAATTCTCAACTTAAAAAAATACAATCTGAATTCAGTTTAAAGGACTCAGATGGTGTAGCTGATTATCATCAAGCATGGTGGGAGCAATGGGTTGATAAAAACTCACCAACCACATTAGATAATACAGCTAAAATGTCATTAGTAAAGAGATGGGCATTCTTTGATAAATCAAATCGATTAAATAAAAAAACATTTACAGATGCTACGACATTAGCGTGGGCAATTAGTGTAGATAAGCAAGACCATTCTAAGATGGCAAAAATAAACATTAGAAAGTTTGAGGATATATTTTTAGGTGTAGGTGCTGAAGTTTTATCATTTATGAGTTCAATTCTAACAGTAAATCCCGATACAGCAGTTAGGGCTATGAAAGCTAGATTAGACCAGACAATTAAAGATGTTAGTAAATCAGGTAACCCTGCGAAGATTACAAAACTTAAAATGGAACTTGAACGATTAGCGGCAATTGGTGGTAAAGAAAAGATTGTACCAAATGAAGGATTAGTTTTCGTATTTAAAGGTAACACATATAAACTTACAGGCGCATTTGCTAGTTTAAATCAAATTTTAGGATTAATGTACTTTTAAGTAGAATTTTAATATTTATAATAAAGAAATAAGTTATGAGCAAGAAATTAAAGAATATAAAAGCAGTAAGTGAAATGATATTGGGTGAGCATAAAACTCAAACCAAAAAGGTAGTATCATTTGATGAAAGTAAATTTGTAAAAAGAGATGTAGGCGCAACTTGGACTGATGATAAAGGTCAGTTATGGGAACAGAAAAATGGATACAAAGTAAAAGTTGGTAAGTTCGCAAAACTAAGACAGGAACTAAAATCGTTTCCAAATTGTAATAAAGAAATATGTACTTGTGTAGACCCAAGTCAAGCTGATTTAAAAATGAAAGCATATCATGGTATGTGTTTAGATTGTGTTGTAGATATGGAACACACAATGAAGCTTGAAGGGAATTACGATGAATATGAAAGAAAGAAGTTACTTAGTAATGGTGAATCTTGGTTAAAGCAAGCTGAGATAGAAAAGGAAGTTTTAAAAGCAGGTGTTAAAGCACGATTCATTAATGAAGATGGTTCTATTGAAGAATGGGGTGGTCAAAATGAAGAAGAGGTTATGGCGCGAATAGAAGAAGGGTTTACAAATTTTAAAGCCAACTTCATAGAGAAACTTAAAAACGGAACGGTATAATGAAAGTAAAATTTAAATTAAGTGGTCAGCGATATGAGGTTGAATTTAAAGTATTCCCAAATCAGACGGGGTTAGCTCTTTTGGCTAAGGATTCAAAAAACTTAGATATCTTACAAGATGTGATTTCATCAGCAGATGCACCAGCACATCTAATCAGTACAGTATTACAGAAAGAAATTGAAAAACAAATAAAATTACCAATTGATATTGATAATGGTTATAACGGAGCTGGGTACGGATTTAAACTTGACTTATACTCAATCGCAACAATGTTAAAATAAAAAGGAATATATGAAACTTACAGAATTATTAAAAGAATCACAATTAAATGAGATTAATCCTCGTTTAAATAAAAAAGTAAAAAAATACTTAGATGCGTATATGGTGGACACATCCCCATCTGATCCTGAGTTCCATCACGCAATATCAGTTATCCTTAGAGGGGCATTAACAGATGCAAACTTTCATTCGGAAGCTAAAAAGGTTGATGGGTTATTTCCAAAAGCTAAAAAAGCTAAATCTTATAAAAAATCATCATGGGAAGATAACTTAGAAAATAAAGGTATTGATATATCTAAATGGGCTAAGTGGGATGGGCATGATATCTTAGATGCATTCGCATTCTATACTAATATGACAATCGGTGGTGGGTTCGGTAATAAACTATCAGCTCTTAAAGAGGGTATTAATGAATCAGTAATCATCGAAGGTAAATTCCAAAAAGATGACCTTGTATATAACAAACGAACTAAGACCGTTGGTATTGTAAGATTAGGTGATGATAAGAGTGGTGAAGTAAAAACTGATGCTGATGGTAATGTAGATGTAGATGAATTGGAAAAATATAACCCAATCAAAAATAAACATCAACAAAACGCTAAAGTTGCACCATCTACTGAAAAAGAGGTAAGTAAGCGTGGGTTATTCAATCCATTCAAAAACGAATCTATCACAGAATCATCAGATACATACTTCAAATCATTTGGAGCAGCTGCAGATGCTGCGAGAGCAATGGCTGAGAAGCGTGGGTTCGAAATAACAGAACACGATTGGCAAACGCAAGTTGCAATGGGTGGGAAATATTCTCGTTCAAGACCATCGGTAGGTAAAACTACTTCATTCACAGTAGGATTAACAAAGGGTGGTAAGTCGGCTAGAAAAGCACTTACATTTTCAGTATATGGAATGGATAGTGGTAATTTCGAATTGACTGCATATATAAACTAAGGGTTGTATTATGGATAAGAATTGGGTATCAAACTATGTTAATGAATTATCATCATCGGATGATGAGGTGGTTTATATTGACTTTATGAATAAGGATATTGGGTTTAGAACTGATAGAAAATACTTCAAAGGTAAAAATGCATATAAAGATGCAATTAAATGGGCTAAGAAGAACTTTGAGAAATTTAATTTAGATATGATTCATTATGAAAGTAATAGAACTGAATCTACTAATGAGGGATTATCTTCATCAGAAAAGGCTGGGTACTACAAATTACTTCAGATGGCACTAAAAGCTATGCCAGGTTCTCCAAAGCAAAAAGAGATAATAAAGCAGATTAATATATTACGAATCAAGGATGGTAAGACGCCATTAAAAGAAACCACCACTAAGAAGTAATTGTATTTATTAAAAACATTTACATATTTATTATTATAAAGTAAACTTAAAAACAAAGACATTATGAACACAATTTTTATTATTATCGGAATTTTAGCCGTATTAGCCATTACAATGGTAATCCTACAACGAGTAAGTGTAATCAAAGATACAGATGGTGATTTAATTCCAGATGTAGTCGAAGATGCTATTGAAGAAGTAACTGAAACTGCCGTAAAGGTTAAGACTGAAGTTAAACGTAGAGTTAAAAACGTAAAGAAAGAAATCACCGATGTTGGGAACGCTGTGAAGGAAGTTGGTAATCAAGCTGGTGATGTAGTTGATGCTGTAAAAGGTAAGACTCGTAGAGGTAGAAAGCCATCAAAATCACCAAAGCAAACTATAACTAAGAAGTAATGATTAAGCAAGTGTTTGGTAATTTAAAAAATGTACTAATAGTAGTATTGATTGTAATAATCGTATTATTAAGGTCGTGCGATGGTAACTCCATTGATTCTATTACCAAGCCTGCTAGAGTTATAACCAACACCATAGTGAAGTATGATACGATTGTAAAGGAAATTCCAACGTACATACCAAAAATAGTTACTAGAGTAGTGAGAGATGTAGATACTATATTAATTACTCAAAAGATTGATACGACTGCTATATTAAAGGATTACTTTGCAACATACGTTTATTCTGATGTTCACAAAACCGATTCGTTAAATTTAGAAATTATAGATAGTATATCTCAAAACAAAATACTGTCTAGAAAAATAAAATACGATTTAATCTACCCAACCGTAACTGTTACCGAAACTGAGTTCATTAATCAACGTGAATTCTATTGGGGATTTGGTATCGCTGGTAAAACCAGTCAACTTAACTATGTAGGTGCACAGATATTATATAAAAATAAGAAGAAGCAAGCATTTGGTTTAGGTATTGGTTTAGATGAACAATTAAAACCAATACTATCAGCTCAGTTTCTTTGGAAAATTGGCAAGTAGTATGAGTAAATCCATAAAAGAACTTATTTCAGAAGAGTATGTAAAGTGCGCTTCAAATCCAATATACTTTTTCAGAAAGTATTGTTACATTCAACATCCAAAACGTGGGAAAATTCTATTTGACTTATTTGAGTTTCAAGAAGACCTTATGGATGATATTGATGAACATCAATTCAATGTAATTCTTAAATCACGTCAATTAGGTATATCAACATTATCAGCAGGGTACTCTTTGTGGATGATGTTATTTCATGCTGATAAGAATATATTAGTAATCGCAACAAAGCAGGAAGTAGCAAAGAACTTAGTAACTAAGGTTCGATATATGCACGAAAACCTTCCATCTTGGTTAAGGGGTGATACTATAGAGGATAACAAATTATCATTAAGATTAGGAAACGGTTCACAGATTAAAGCAACATCCGCTAGTGGTGATGCTGGTCGTTCTGAGGCACTATCAATGTTAATCATTGATGAGGCTGCATTTATTAAAAATGTAGATGAGATATGGGCATCAGCCCAATCAACACTTTCGACTGGTGGGAAAGCAATTGTATTATCAACTCCAAATGGTGTTGGTAATTTCTTTCATAAGACTTGGCAAAAGGGTGAGCAGGGTGATGGTTGGAATCCAACTAAATTACATTGGACTGTACATCCTGAGCGTGATGAAGCGTGGAGAGATAAGCAAACGCAATTATTAGGTGAGAAGATGGCAGCACAGGAATGTGATTGTGATTTCATTTCATCTGGTTATACTGTTGTTGATGGTGAACTCTTACAATGGTATGAAGAAACGTATGTACAAGACCCGGTTGAAAAGCGTGGGTTTGATGGGAACTATTGGTTATGGCAACAGCCAAATTATAGTAGAGATTATGTAGTAGTAGCCGATGTCGCTAGGGGTGATGGAAAAGATTACTCAGCATTTCACGTTATTGATATAGAATCATTAGAGCAAGTAGCAGAATATAAAGGTAAGATAGATACCAAAGATTACGGTAGAATGTTAGTTAATGTAGCAACCGAATGGAATGATGCATTATTAGTAATTGAAAACGCAAACATTGGGTGGGCTGTAATTCAGGAAGCTATCGATAGGAACTACACAAATCTATACTATTCATATAAGGATGTGGGTTATGTAGATAACGATATTCATTTGAATAAGGGATTTGATTTAAAGGATAAATCTCAGATGGTTCCTGGATTCTCAATGACAAGTAGAACTCGTCCATTGGTTATATCTAAACTAGATACTTATATGAGAGAACGAACTCCCATCATTCGCTCTAAGCGATTAATTGATGAGTTGTTTGTATTTATTTGGAATGGTAGTAGAGCAGAAGCCCAACAGGGATACAATGATGATTTAACTATATCATTCTCAACGGCACTGTGGGTAAGGGATACCGCATTAAAATTAAGACAACAAGGGATAGAATTAAATAGAAAGGCTTTATCATTAACCTCAAAGAGTACTGGGGTTTTTAAAACAACATCAACTCAAGCGAAGAATGCTTGGAAGCATAACACTGGAAAAGGTGATGAAGATATGAGTTGGTTATTATAAAATTAGGATATATAAAATATTTTTCGTATATTTATAAATTATAAGAAGTATATACACAAACAATTATGGCAGATAACTCATTATACAGTAGATTAAGGAAATTATTCTCAACTCAAGTCGTTGTACGACGTGTTGGTAAGAATAAAATAAAAGTAGTGGATTCATCGAAACTACAAAGCGCCGGTGCTGGTGGTAGTTCGAAAGGGTACGATAAGTACGGTAGATTACATGGTTCTAATTCTAGAAAGAATTGGCAAACGTATAACGAACGATTCGCATATCATGCAAATAAATTAGAATTGTATTCTGATTATGAAGCAATGGATAAAGATTCTATTATCTCATCGATATTGGATATATATTCAGATGAATCAACTCTTAAAAATGATATGGGTGATGTTCTTAGAATTAAATCATCAGATGAGAAGTTAAAGAAAACATTACACAATTTATTTTACGATGTATTGAATATTGAATTCAATTTATGGTCGTGGGTTCGTGGTATGGATAAGTATGGTGATTATTATTTGTATTTAGATATAGATGATGAATTGGGTGTAGTAAACGCACAACCACTATCGGTATATGAAACTCGTAGAGAAGAGGGATATGATTTAGATAACCCATATTCAGTACGATTCGAAGTAGATGAGCAAAACACAACTAGAGGCGCTCATCAAACCGATTCTAAATTCTTAGAATCATTTCAAGTAGCACATTTCAGATTATTAACTGATACAAACTTTCTACCTTACGGTCGTTCGTTATTAGAAGGTGCAAGAAAGACTTGGAAGCAATTAGTTCTTATGGAAGATGCGATGATGATTCACAGAATTATGAGAGCACCTGAAAAGAGAATATTCAAAATTGATATTGGTAACATCCCACCTGCTGAGGTAGATACTTATATGGCAAACATCATTGAACAAATGAAGAAAGTTCCATATATAGATGAAGAGACTGGTGAGTACAACTTAAAATTCAATATGCAGAATATGCTAGAGGATTATTACTTACCTGTAAGAGGTGGGCAAAGTGGTACTGAGATTGACTCTCTTAGTGGTATGGAATTCGGTGGTATTGATGATATCGAATATTTAAAGAATAGAATGTTAGCAGCACTTAAAGTTCCAAAGGCATTTATTGGATACGATGAGGGTGTAGATGGAAAGGCTACGTTAGCACAACAAGATATCAGATTCGCTCGTTCAGTAGAGAGAATTCAAAAGATTGTATTATCAGAATTAACTAAGATTGCAATAGTTCACTTATACTCACAGGGTTATGAAGATGCAGAGTTAGTAAACTTTGAATTGGAGTTAACAACTCCATCTATTATATATGAGCAAGAGAAAGCAAACTTATGGAGTGAGAAAGCTTCATTGGTAAGGGATTTAAAAGACCTTAAAATGGTATCACAAGAATGGATGTATAAAAACATTTTCAATATGAGTGATGATGAGTGGAAGGCTGAGCAGATGAAGGTTATTAATGACCTTAAATTAGGATTCAGACAAGAACAGATTGAGAGTGAGGGTAATGACCCGATTAAGACTGGTGAATCATTCGGAACTCCACATGACCTTGCTACTGTAAGCCAATCATCAGATGGGGAAGCTTCTCAACCACAAATTGAATCTGAAACACCAGAGGGTGGTTATGAAGGTGCTGGTAGACCTAAAGAGGGTAATACTTATGGGAAGGATAAATCCCCATTTGGTAGAGACCCACTTGGTAACAAAAGTATTAGTATAAAAGCAGAAAGTTCAAATGGTTATAACGCAAATGAGGTAGTAAATGCAAAGGCTACTAAATCAATGTTAAATCAGATGAGAATGAAAGTAAAATCAAATAAAATAATCACAGAATCTTTAAAAATTGATGATGGTATTATAGAATCTCCATTATTAGATGAGAAAAACATAATGGATTCTGATAATTAAGATATTTATAGTTAAACGTATATTAGACTCTACCGAAAATAGAAGGCACTCATGAAGAAAATGAAACATAGTAAGTATAAAAATACAGGTATTCTATTTGAATTACTTGTAAGACAGATTGCAAATGATACGTTAAATAACAGAGATTCTAAGGCGACTTCTATTATTAGAACGCATTTTAGTAAAAATACGGATTTAGCAAAAGAATTGAGATTATATCAATCGGCTATCAAAGAAACCTTTACAACCGAGTATAAGGCTAGTGAATTTCTTAATATTATTATTAAAGAGCGAGTTAAACTAACCTCAGCTGTATTGAATAAGCAAAAATACAATTTAATTAAAGATATTAAGAGTGCATTTGTACTTGAGGACTTCTTTAACTATAGAGTTAGTAACTATAAAGAGAACGCATCCATCTATAAGTTGTTTGAATACGCTAATTCAGATAATCCAAAGGAATATGTTGAATGTAAATCAACTTTGATGGAACATTTGACTGGGAAATCGGTTGATGAATCATCAGTAGTAACTTCTATAAACGAAGATTACGCAAAACAACCTAAAGAAATTAGATTACTTGCATGGAAAATGTTAGTTGATAGTTTTAACAACAAATATACACATTTATCGGATAAACAACAATCTATTTTAAAGGAATATATCAATTCTATTGATAATTCTGTGAAATTAAAGAATTTCGTTATAAAAGAATGTACTTTATTAACGAAAGGTATAAAGGCTGTGAATATAACGGATAAAGTTACTAATATTAAGATAAATGAAGTTGTACGATTAATTACTAAGGTAAAGACATCAAAAACTATAACTGAATCTCAAATCTTATCATTATTACGTTATAATGAATTGTATGACGAATTAAAAAGGACATTTTAATGAAAAGTTTACTAAAAGAAATGAACGATAAGTTCGATGAGATAGAAGAAGCTAATGTTACTGCTAACATTGATGGTGGTGCTGGGGCTATTAAATCACCAAACGTATTTGCTAAAGATACCGATGAGGATGAGTTAGATACAGACCACGTTGAGGTTTTGGGGTATAAGAAATCTAAAAAATCTAAAAAGAACATTAAAACAATGGAATCTTTAGAGGATAAGTTAGAAGCTAAGATAAATGAGATATCTTATAAGGAGTATAAGAAGGATGATAGTAGAAAGGATTACCAGAAGGTAAATGATTCTATTAAAAAGATTAACCGTATGATGTTCGAAATGGAACGTATAGTTAATCAGAATACTAAGTTAAAGACTGAAGCTGGAGTACATACTGGTCAGTATTGGAAATCAACTCAACAGCGATTTGGTAAAATCTCTGAAAGGTTGTTAAAAGTAGCACATAAACTAAAAGAGTTGAGCTCATGATTCCAAAAAAGAAAAAAATCATTAAAGAAGCACTTTCAAATAAGGATTTGGAAGATATCAGACTACTTATTAGATATGAGGTTGCGCAAATTATGTTTGATTTATATAAGAAACGAAAAGTGTGGGATAAATAATGAGTAAACTATTAGTAGATATAATACCGTTTAGTATAACGCCGAATCAACTTAACGAATCCATGTCAAAGAACAATGGTCGTTTAATAGTTGAAGGTGTATTACAACGTTCTGAAGCAGAAAACCAAAACGGAAGAATCTATCCAACTGAAATTCTCAAACGAGAAGTAAAGAAGTATATGGGTAGAGAAGTAAAAGAAAATAGAGCATTCGGTGAGTTAGACCATCCAGATGCATCTGTAATAGAATTAAAAAATACATCTCATATCATACGTGATATATGGTGGGAAGGTAATGATGTAATTGGAAAGGTAGAGATACTAAAAACTCCATCAGGAAATATCCTTAAAGAACTGTTAGAAGCAGGATGTACGGTTGGTATATCATCTAGGGGATTAGGTTCAGTTAAAGAATCATCTGATAATGGAACGGTTACAGTTGATGCTGATTTTGATTTAATCTGTTGGGATTTCGTATCGAACCCATCAACACATGGTGCATTTATGAGACCTGTTAATGAATCCGTAAAAAGGGGTTCTACAAAATCATATAAAAAAATTAATACATTAGTACGTGACATCATCTGTGAAATTGATGGTGTTTGTACAATATAAAACTTAGGTAATACAATGAAAAAACTAAAAGACTTATTGAATGAAGCAATGAACCCAACTGTGGGTAAAGTTTATTCAGACCCATACGCAACATCGTTTGTAAAGGAGCAAGATGAACAATCTAAAGAGAGTGATGAATTTACATCCGAACAACGTGAAGTATTCTTAGAAGCTGTTAAACAGTATAAGAAGTTTGGTGAATCTATTTACAGAAAAAGTGAATTAAAGGAAGTGTGTAATTCTATCAAAGGTTTAGTTGAGGTTGCTAATAAGGTAACTATCAAAGAGACTGGTGATTGGTTCGATGGTGTAACCGTTTCTCGTCATATGAAGAGAATGAATGAATCATATAGAGTATTTGAAAAAACGCTTACCGAAGTTGCAACATTACAACAACGTATGGAATCATCTTATGATGAGATTGGTGAAGTTCTTGGAAAGTATTATGAAATCCATAATGGTGATAGTGATTTAGATGAAGGGAATGAATTTGGTGCTGCAAGAGCAAAGGCAATCGCAAATGGTAGTGATTCATTCGAAGTTGATGGTGAAACATTCCCAGTTAAGGATGTAGATTCTGATGATAAAGAAAACGCTAAAGAATTCGCTAAAGAATCAGTAGTTAACGAAGGAAGAGTATCAGCTGTAAAATTACTTAAATTAGTTGCCGCAGGTAAATCTAAGGAAGTAGAGGGAATTAAACTTTCAAAAGAAATGGCTGAACATTATATTTATTGGATAAATACATCAGCATTCGGTAAAGCATACGGAACATTACCTTGGTATCAATTATTTAGTGCATCATTCAATTGGGGTATTGAGCGTGGTACTGATAAGTTATTAAAAAAAGAACTAATGAAATTAAAAGCATTGAGTAAGAAAGTTAAATCGAATGAATCAGTAAATGAAACTAAGTTCATCGCATTCTATAATAATAAACAACATAAGATAGAAGGTAAAGATTTATGGGATGCAAAGTTAAAAGCAATTAAGCAATTAAAAATTCCTAAATCAAAGCAGGGGTTGTTGGCAATCAAATCAGAAAAATCAATGGCTAATCAGGACTTCAGATACGAATCAGTAAATGAGGGTTCTAAGAATGTTTGGAAAAGTAATGATACCTTATATGTAGATACTGATTTTGTTAATGCTTGTAAAGGAAAATTACCACATTCTGAATTAAAACATATGGGTGGTGGTGATTTTATGTTACAAACTGAAGAGGGTAATATATTATTCATTAGAACAAATGAGAAGTTTAAGAATCAATCAGGTAGAGCACATAAGATAAAGGATAATGAAAACGGTAAGTTAGTAGCTAAGTTAATCAAAGCAATGAGTGGTAAGATTCAGAATGAAGCCGTAAATGAAGCAGTTGCATATGATATCGGTATGGCAAGAAAAGGAAATGGTATCACTATCTATAATAAAGCAGTAGAAGAAAATGGTGATTTTAAAAATATAGCACATATAGATAACAAAGGTAACGTGAAATTCTTTGATAAAAAACTTCCATCTAAAATCAAAAAGATGATAGAGTTAGAAGCAAATAAAATGAAAGAATCAGTAAACGAAATAGGAAACACAATGAAATTAAAAGATTTAATAAAAGAATCAATTGGTCTTGGTGATTTACCATCATCTAAGTTAATGAAAATGAAAATGACATTAAAGGAGTTAGAGGAATCAGAGAAATCAGAACCTTCAATGAAATTAGCTAGTATGGTAAGTAACATTGGAACATTACCATCATCTAAGTTAATGAAAATGAAAATGACATTGGCTGAATTAGAAGCATCTGAGCGTGGTGAGGTTGTAACTTCATTAAAAGAAGAGCAATTGAAGTTCGACAAATTAAACGAAGGATTTGCTATGTGGGAAATGAGTTTCGCAGCAATGACTCTTAGTGGTGTTAAATTAGACCCTAAAAAGAAATACAAAGTAAAGGCTAGAAATACAGTAGAGGCTATTAAGAAGGCATCTAAGATGGCTGGATTGACTGGAAGTGATTGGATGGCAACACAAACTAACTCATTAAAAAAAATAGGATAACATTATGAATAAAACAGATATATTACAGGATATTTCAGTTGACTTATCTCAATTGGTAAAGAAACACTTAAAAGAAATCAAAAAATTAGATGCAACTGACCAAAAAGCATTTGGTAAGATTTTCGGAATGATGAAAGATGCAATTGATGATTTAAGTGAAACTAATGAATCAGTAAATGAATCAGCATCAGTAGAAGCATTAAGTATTTCAAAATACACTGGAACTCGTAAGGATGCAGTTCAGACATTCATTGATACTAATAACTTAAACGCTAAGGGTCTTTTATCGTATGTAGCAAAAGGAAAGATGAAGGAACGTATGGAGTTTGTATCAGCATTAGCTGGTAACGATGGAAATAAATCACAAAAGAACATTATAAAGATGTTTTCTGAATCAGTTAATGAGGCTAAAAGTAAAATAGCATTCTTAAACAATAAGTTAGTTGGTGATAGAATACAAAAATCAGGACTGTTACCTTTATTAGGTGATAATAACGCAAGTTTAAATAAAAACAAAATGAATTTCATTAAAGATTTAAACAAAAGTTTATTAAGTTTATTTAAAAAGTACGGAACTTTACCAATAAAGTAATTTTAATAAATAAAAAATCATATTTATATACACCTGTCATTAGTTTGATGGGTGTATTTTTATTTCACAAAACAAATATATGCAAGAGAAACGTAAGAACAAACGAGTTACAACAAATGATATGATGATTCCTGGCGCAGCATTGGCTGTAAAGGTAATCGGTGGTAACTTAGAACCAGCACTTAGATTATTCAAAAAGAAGATGAAGGATAGTGGTAAATTGGAGGAGCTTAAAGCTCGGAAAGAATTCCTAAAACCATCCGTAATCAAAAGAAGAAAAATGCAGCTCGCAAAACGAGTTCAATGGAGAAAGGATAATCCCGATATTTAATAAACACAGTTCTTAGTGTTTTCATTATTGATACACTATTTATTGTAAATCAAGATACCGTCTCCCAATAGACGGTTATATATTTATAACACTACTCTATTAAGATTTATAATAATCTTATTTCCGTAAAACAAATTTAGGAGAATTACAATGGCAAGAAAAGACTTGTTATCAGAAGCAATTGCTGATGCAAAAGCTGTCAAAGAAACAGCACTAGCAAACGCTAAATTAGCGTTAGAAGAGGCATTTACACCTCAACTTCAATCTATGATATCTGCAAAGTTGGCTGAAGAAGCTGATGAAGATTTAGAAGATGAAATGGAATTAGACACTGATTCAGAAATTGAATTAGAAGAAGATGAAATGGAATTGGATATTGATTCAGAAGATGAATTAGAAGAAGATGAATTGGAAGATGAATCTGAAGAAGAAGAAATGGATATGGACTCTGAAGAAGAAGAAATGGACATGGATTCTGAAGAAGAAGAAATCGAATCAGAAGAAGAAGAAACTGAAGAAGAAGAAGAAATCGAATTAGACGGTGAAGAAGATGAGTTAGATTTAGAATCTATCATTAAAGAACTAGAAGATGAAATGAATTCTGAAGAAGAAGAAGAAATGACTGAAGATGAGGAATTAGATTCTGAAGAAGAAGAAATTACCGAAGATGAAGAATTAGATTCTGAAGAAGAAATCGATTTGGATGAAGTTATCAGAACATTGAAAGAAATGGAAGATGCATCAGATGAAGAAGAAATCACAGAAGATGAAGAATTAGAAGATGAAGAAGATACATCTGCAGATTTAGAAGAAGCTTATAAAACAATTGAAAGTTTACAAAAAACTATCAACGAAGTTAATCTATTGAATGCAAAACTTCTTTATACTAACAAATTATTCAGAACATTTGATTTAAATGAAAATCAAAAAGTAAAAGTTCTTGAAAACTTTGATAGAACATCATCAGTAAGAGAAGTTAAGTTAGTATTTTCAACATTAGCTGAGAATCTTAACGTAGCTAAGAAAAAGAAAGTAGTTGTTAGAGAAGGTTATGCTTCAAAAGCAACTAAGAGTTCTGCCCCAAAGAAAATAATTTCTGAAGGAAATGAAATGGCCGCTCGCTGGAAAAAGCTTGCCGGTTTAAAATAAAAATAAACGGAGAAATAAAATGAATTTAAAAAATATCCTTAGTGAAGGTACTTCCCATACCGCTAGATTATCTGAAGCGACAAGAGCTTTAGCTGGTAAATGGGAAAAGACTGGACTTTTAGAAGGAATTAGCAACGATGTTGAAAGAGCAGGTGTTGCAACCCTTTTAGAAAACCAAGCAAGACAATTAGTAAAAGAAGCATCATCTACTGGTGGTTCTAATTCTGAAGAATGGGCGGGTGTAGCTCTTCCATTAGTAAGAAGAATCTTTTCAGAAATCGTAGCAAAAGAATTTGTATCAGTTCAACCAATGAACTTACCATCAGGTTTAGTATTCTATTTGGATTTCAAATATGGAACAGGTCAGCCTGGTTTCGCAACTGGTTCAGGTAAAGATTCACAAGCTGATTCTGTATTCGGTGTTACCGATACTACAGCAGATGCATCAGGTGGATTATATGGTGCAGGAAGATTTGGTTATACAATCAATGATACTGCAACAGTAGAACAAGCGTATGGAGCAGCAGCTGGAACAAATGTATTTACTACAGGTTCAGCAGCAGGTGCAAGTGCACACAATTATGATTCTGCATTTAGTGCATCTTATAATACTGAGTTATCATTAGATACTCCAACTGTATTTACAGTAATAGTACCAATGGCTTCTATGCCAGGTTTAGATACTAAAGGTGTTAGAGCATTCAGATTAAATGACGCTGCAATTGTTGACCAATTTCCACAATTTACGAAAGTAGTTGGAACGGATGTTGTATTTGTTGTAAAATCAGCTGGATTAACTACTACTAGAGTTAAGTATCACAAACAACCAACAGATTCATCTCGTGGTGATTTTGAAGCAACAGGTTTATCAAATAACCCTGAAACTGATTCTGATATCCCAGAATTGAATGTTGAGATGAAATCAGAACCTATCGTAGCTAAGACTAGAAAGTTAAAAGCACAATGGACTCCTGAATTCGCACAAGATTTAAACGCTTACCATAGTATTGATGCAGAAGCTGAATTAACTTCAATGTTATCAGAATACATCTCACAAGAGATTGATTTTGAAATCTTAGATATGTTAATTTCTGAAGCTAAGACTACTGGTCACTGGTCAACGCAAGTTGGTAGAGAATGGAATGGTACTGGTTTTGCAGATTATTCTACAACAGCAGCACAAGCATCTTCTTACAATCAGGGACAATGGTTCCAGACTTTAGGAACAGTTATTGCTGGTGTATCTAATAAGATTCACTCTAAAACACTTAGAGGTGGAGCAAATTTCATCGTAGTATCTCCGGATGTTGCAACAATAATCGAATCTATCCCAGGATATGCTAGTTCAGCAGATAACGGTGATGCACAATTCGCATTTGGTGTACAGAAGATTGGTGCTTTGAATAGCAGATTTACTGTATATAAGAATCCTTATATGAAAGAGAACGTAATCTTAATGGGTTACAGAGGAAATCAATTCCTTGAGACTGGAGCAGTTTATGCACCATATATTCCATTAATTATGACTCCTTTAGTATATGACCCTAAAAACTTCACTCCTCGTAAAGGTGTTATGACACGTTACGCGAAGCAGATGTTAAGAGGTGAATTCTACGGTAAAGTTTATGTAGATGCATTGAACAAAATTCAATAATTAGAATTAAAATTCAATAATTAAATTAAGGGCTTACTTCGGTAGGCCCTTTTTTTGTGCTTTATTGTATTTTTCTATTGTAATACTTTTGAATTTAATATTTATACTAAAGGTTATTTAAGATAGGATTTATATATGATAGAGAACAGATTGAAGAAAGTACCGAAGGGAACAGTCAAATTCACAGTAAGTTTATCAGATGAGCAGAAGCTTTCAAAAGCAGAAATTCTCGCCCATCCATTTAGTTTCGTAATAGGAAAAGCTGGGAGTGGTAAAACTCTTTTAGCTTGTCAAATTGGACTAGATATGTTTTTTAAACGAACTGTAAACAAAATAGTAATTACTAGACCCACAGTTTCAAGTGAGGATAATGGATTTCTTCCAGGTTCGTTAGAAGAGAAAATGGAACCTTGGTTAGTTCCAATCAAATCAAATATGAGGAAGGTTTATAACAAACCAGCTATATTAGATAAGATGATGGTAGATGAGCAAATTGAATTAGTATCATTATCTCATTTTAGGGGTAGAACTTTCGAAAACTCCATAGTTATAGTAGATGAGTTCCAAAATCTAACTAAACAGCAACTTCGTATGGTATTAGGTAGAGTTGGTAAGGGTTCTACTATGATATTATGTGGTGACCCACATCAATGTGATTTAAAATCAAAAAATGATTCGGCGATACATGAAGTTCCAAAATTAAAGGGTTCTAAGTGGGTGTATGATGTTGTATTAAAAGATAACCATAGACATGAATCGTTAGATGAAATATTAAAATTGTTAACTGAATATTAACGAAAGATGATATTCAACATATTTATACTTAGAATAGAAAATAAACTTGGAGATGTATAGTGGCAGACTATAACGGCACATTTAGTGGTTCGTATGAGGGGGATGGGAGTCAATTAAAGAATATTGATTACTTTACGCTGTCAAACTTACCCAAAACAATAACTAATTTTGATGAAAACTCAATAAGAGCTAACTCAGCATTCAGAGATTTATTTACAAAAAATGTAAAGACTCGACTTGATGCAGAAAGTGTGATATCATCATCCACTCAACTCCATACTGATTTTGATATACGGTATGGTAATGAGGAAGGTGATGGGTTAGTAAGTGGTTCAGCTCAGATTCAGTTAGTAGTTGATGATACTTATATGTCAGCATCTTTGGCAAAGCAGGGATTTGGTAAAGCTGGAGAAGCAGTACCACTTATATGGAAGCAGATACTAAACGTGCCGGGTGGTATAGTGAGTAGCTCAGCTCAATCAATCGCTAACTTAGTAGGTTCTAATTTAGTAGTTGATAGTATAACGGCAAACACATACATAATAAGCTCATCAGTAACACATATGACTACCTCATTCAGTAGTGGTTCGACTGTATTTGGCGATGACATAACAGATACGCATCAAATAACAGGTTCACTATCAATTTCGGGTTCAATAAACTTCGTTACCATCGATGGTGGTAACTTTTAAAACGGATAATTAATGGCTGGGCAAATAAAAATAAAAAATAGTAGAGTAGGAGCTAGAATTCCAGGTGTATCCGAATTAACATTAGGTGAACTTGCAATTAATACATTTGATGGGAAATTATTCTTTAAAAAGAATAATGGTTCAGAATCGTTACAGAGTATAGTAACCACAGATGCACAAATAACAGGTTCTATTAATTTAACAGGTACAATGTTATCTTCGGCTACTGTAATAGAAAACACAAAAGAAAACAAATCGGATGTATTTCTAATTAAAGTTGATGGGGTGGATAAAATATCCATCAATTCAGAGGGAACATTAATACTAAGTGATACAGTAACATTACCAAGCGGAACATCGGGCGCACTGTCTGTTAGTGGAAGTAATTTATTTATATATTTATAGTAACAAACAAAAAACAAAAAACAAAAGGGAATTTATTATGGCAAATTGGAAAAAGGTAATTGTAGCCGGAGCAGAGGCTGAATTACTAAATATAGATGTAACAAACGCAGTTACCGCATCAGCATTCAAAGGTGATGGTTCTGCATTGACTGGACTTATACATCCAACTTATAATGTACAAGATGGGCAGTTTTCAGAGGTTAGTTTTACAGCTCTTGATAACACCAAATTAGGTGATATAGAAGCTGACGCTGATATAACAGATACTCAAAATGTTGTTGCAGCACTTACAGCCGGAGCAAACATTACAATCGCAGCAGATGGTACGATAGCTGGAACTGCTGATACGCAAGATTTATCAATAGTTGGGCATACTATATCATTAACAAATGGTGGAAGTGTAACTGTACCTGATAATAACACACACTTAACAACGGCTGATGTAAGAGGTAAATTTACAGCAGGAGCAAACATTACAATAGTAGGTGGAGCAATTGCTGGAACTGCTGATACACAATTATCAACATCTGATGTAAGAGGTAAATTTACAGCAGGAACTAATGTTTCTATTTCAGCTGGTGGTGTAATATCTTCAATTGATACGAATACCGATACGAATACATGGAGAGATGAATATATCCTACCTGTTTCAGTTGTACATGCTACTGAAGTTGGTGCATTACATGCTACTGATGCGCTTAGAGTTAGTGGAAAATCGGTTAGTTTGTATAAAGGTGATGGTTCATCTGAAACTATAACAACACAAGATACACACTTATCAACATCTGATGTAAGAGGTAAATTTACAGCAGGCGCTAATGTTTCTATTTCAGCTGGTGGTGTAATATCTTCAACTGATACAAACACAAATACCAATACACAATTATCAGGCAATAAGGTTAAGGACTTCGTTGGTGAGATGTTGGATAATAATACCGAAACTGGTATTAACGTAACATATGATGATGCAACTCATACTATCGATTTCGTAGTAGCAACACAAAATCCTTCTTTAGGTGGTGATGTTACTGGATTGGGTTCAACAAACACAGTAACAAAATTACAAAATGTAGCAATTACTAAGGCTGAGGTAAATCAGTTAGCTAACATTGGTACTTCTACTATATCATCAACACAATGGGGTTACTTAGGTGGTTCAAACCAAAATGTAAAAACTAATTCGAATGTTACTCATAATAACTTAACGTTAACTGGTAACTTAGATGTACAAGGAACAACAACAACTCTTCATACAGCTAATTTAAATATTGAAGATAAGTTTATCTTATTAGCATCCGGTTCTGAAACGACAGTTGATGCCGGTATTATATTCCAAAACAACAAAGATGGTTCAGGTGAAGCATTTGTATATGACTCAGCAACGACACGACCAGCTTGGTCAACTACGGGTGTAGCATTTAACGCTACCTCAGTTGCACCAACTTCATTTATTCCTAGAGTATTTGATGAAGATGCATCTCAATCTGTAATTAATGAACGTGGTTCAATAAAAATTAAAGGTGAAGATATTTTTATCTATAGCTAAAATGGAATGTTTAAAACAATAATAAATAAAGTTATGAGTACACTAAGTAATTTAAAGAAAAATGCCGTTGTTAATCCGACTGAAAGTTTAGAACTATCAAAGGTTGAGGTTGAATTCCTATTGAAAACAATTGCCAACTCAAAATTTGAGGGACGGGATGTTCAGTTAGTATATGAAACCGCAGTTAAACTACAAACGTACTTAATGACAAAGTAAATTAAAAGAAACCTCCACAGTAATGTGGGGGTTTTTTAGTTTAATACTGAAATATCTCATATTTATATGAGAACAGCTTTATGTTGGCCCTATTATAGGGGAGTGGGCTTTTAAAATCTAGTAACCAACCGCAATAAAGGAACGAATATATGCCAAATTGGAAAAAAGTCATCACAACTAATAGTGATGCAGAATTAAATTCATTAATCGTAAAAGACCAAGTGATTGCCGACACATTCGAAGGTGATGGTTCTAAGTTGACTGGGATTACCGATACCAACACAACCTATTCGGTTGGAGATGGTGGATTAACACAAAAAAACTTTACAACTGCTTTAAAAGCAAAATTAGAAGCTATCCCGGTCGTAATATCTAACACTAACGTTGATATTGGAACTGAGTTTGTAAATGCAGTAGATTACAGAACAGTATCAGCCGCATTTTTTGATTTTGTAGTAAAAAAGGGAACAAACTTACGAGCTGGTACTGTAACAGCAGTGCATGATGGTAATAAGGTTGAATATACCGAAACATCGACTTCCGATTTAGGAAACACAACACCATTAACACTTTCGGTAACATTATCGGGTGTAGATATGGTATTATTTGCAACAGCAACATCAAATGATTGGGAAGTTAAATCATTAATAAGAGCAATATAATATGGGAATATTTAGAGGGCCAAATATAGTTAGAGATGGATTAGTTCTTGCATTGGATGCAGGTAGTGAAAGAAGCTATCCTGGGACTGGGACTACTTGGAGTGATTTGAGTGGTGAGGGAAATGATGCTCAACTAGAATCCACACCCACATTTTCAAATGGTCATTTTAATTTCGATGGTAGCGGGGCAAAAGCCAGAATCGACTCCCCAATTGGTGGAGCAGGTAAGACTACAGCACACATATGGTATAAGCGTGATGAAAGTAGTAGTTCTACTTCATGGCGTACATTAATAGGTGCAAATTCCGCAAATATCCACCATTTAATAAGTAAAGCATCATCGAGGGAGTTAGGGGTATGGGATGGCTCATTTAGAGGATTTGGATATACACCAGTAGCTGATGGGTTATATCATAATTATGTTATTATATACGATAGTGCTACTACCGCATCATTGTACGTTGATGGTTTATTTGTTAGTACGATTGTTGTAGTTGTAAATCTAACTACATATCCAATAGGTAACATCGGGAATTGGGGTGGTGGTAGCTATTGGGCAGGATATATTGGTAGTGTACTATTATATGACAAAGAACTAACCTTGGATGAAATAACACAAAATTATAACGCACAAAAAAATAGATTTAATTTATAAAGATATGTTTGAAAATAGAAGATGGTTGGTAATACCAACTAATTTAACAGAATCAATTAACTTTAACCAAATACATCAACCATCAATCGATACATTAAGAGTATCACTTGATGGTGCTAGTACATTTGTTAAGTATGATATAGTAGATGTAACGGAATCGTATGATACTACTTTCACAGACCCAGAAACGGATGATGATGTAACTACAACTACTAATGCTGGAATTTATGGTAGACCTTCAATTTATAGTTCGAGTTACGGTGAATATACACATACGGAAATATTAAATATACTAACTGGTAGTAATTGGTCAACCCCAATAGAAGGAGAATAATATGGCAACGACAGGGGGACCAAATATAGTAACAGATGGGTTAGTATTCGGGTATGATACTGGCTTCCCATCGGCAAATAATGATACACCTCTTAGGTTTTATAATGGAGAGCCTACTGTTAATAAAATAACCGATGATATAACCGCTAGTGGTATTGATGGTTCGGGTCAATCTTCAATCGGAACTCGGGTTGTTCTTGGAACGCAGCATATTAGAATAACGGATGTTGCATCTAATAGTAGACAATCAACGCTTGTCCAAGGATTAACAGGTGGCGCAAATTACACAGTTAGTATCCAATATAAAAAAATAACAGGAGCTCCAACATTTAGGTTTCAACTACAAAATTATAATGGGAGTAGTTATGTAAGTACAATCGCATTCCCAACTACAGTACAAATTGGGTTGGTCGATGTTAGTGGGTGGCAGACCGCAACATATTCATTCACATTAGCCTCTGGTGCTAATGGCATGCGTGTTTGGTATCAAGATGGAAACGATTATACCACATATACTCATATATATGAGATAAAAAATCCACAATTGGAACAAAACTCCCACAGAACACCCTATACGGCAGCTGCTGATGTACGCTCAGTATCAGGCTCTCTTATGGATTTAGCAGGAATATCTGATATTGATGTATCGAATATCTCATTTGATTCAACAGCACATCCCACATTTGATGGGACTGATGATAAGCTTACAATTTCAAATAATAATCAAGTTGCATTTGGTTCTGGTGATTTTACATTAGAGGTAGTGACAAAACCAACTAGCTTTAGTACATACACTCATTTAGTTTCATTACCATTACAAAGTACGTTTTCTTTAAAAGCTACCAAACATGATGGTAATTTGTATTTTTATTCACCTAGCTTTACCACATTCGGCTCAACTGATGGGTGGAATCTTACTCTTAATGAGTGGAATAGCGTTGTGTTGGTTCGTAAATCAGGAGTAGCGTATTGTTATTTAAATGGCACTCTCATAGGTACAAAATCAGGGTTCAATAATATCCTTACAGCACAAGATATGAATATTGGATGGGGGTGGGGGTCTGAATACACCCCACAATCCATTCCAATCGTAAGAGTTTACAATGTAGGGCTTACTGATGATGAGGTAGAACAAAATTTTAACGCATACAAACATAGATTCGGGATATAATATGTATATAGGACCAAACACAACACATACTGGAATTCTATTTGGCTTTGATGCTGATAATAGAAGTACACGCTCTTACAAAGGTAAGACTTTACTATATGATAACAGCGATTGGCCAACTGACTCCAGTCAGAGTACAAACCGGTGGTCGGCTTGGGCTGGTGGTAACACTCGAACTACCGCTACAGACCCTTGGGGAAATCAATCAGTTGTATGGAAATCATCAACAGAGAATTCTACGGCAAGTAGAGGAGGGTTATATGGGAAATCAGTTGCTATTGATAATACTAAATTATATAGAATATCCTTTTGGGAAAATAGAGTAACTAATAATAGTGCTACTTATGGTCGATATTATCTTGGATGTAATGGGTATGGGACTACAAATGGAGTTGGTAATTTAGGTTCAGGTACAGCAAACACAAACCCATATTTTTTTAGTACTTCACGTAATGGTGTTCCTATAGATACTTGGGTATTAGTGGTAGGTCATATTCACCCATATAATTACACCTCAACCGATGAACACGCTGATTCGGGTCGATGGCTACAAAATGGTACTAATTATAGTAATATCAGTACTGATTATATGTGGTTACCACAAACAACATCAGCTCGTCCCAGGTCGTTAGCAATTTACCAAGGAAATGTAGCTGGTATGGTACATCATACAATACATCCAAGAATGGATTTATGTGATGGTACTGAGCCGAGCTTAGATGACCTACTTAATGGAACACATCATAAATTAATTAATCAAGCTGATAAGCAAGAAGTAAATTTATCCAATATGAGTTTTGATTCAACCGAGCATCCCATTTTTGATGGAACTGATGATTCTATAGTTATTGCAAACCCAGGTACAAGCAATACGACTGGATTTACTATAGAGATGATTATAAAGCCCGATAGTTATTCAAACGCACCTATGATTATTACACCCAACAGTCATGGGATAGACCATTATATTAGAATAAACACAAGCGGTAAAATAAAAATGGTAACTGTTGTAGCAGCGGATTCAACAAGCCAATCCTTCACCTCACAATCTACCCTAACCGCTGGTGAAAATCATCATATCATATTTACATACGATTCTGTTTCGGGTGGTCGTGTTTATTTTAATAATGAACTAGAGCGCTCAACTTCACCCAACTTTACGGCTAAGGAGTGGGAAGGTACGTGGGCAATAGGTCAGCGTGGTAATTCTACCTATTTTTTTAATGGAAGTTTACCTATCTTAAAAGTTTATAATAAGGTACTCACTCCCAATGAAATAAGAAGAAACTTTAAAGCATACAAAAAGAGGTTTAATCTATAACACATCTATTTATAGTATATAAGATATTAACCTGGAAAATGAAAGGTAACAACTATGGCAAATGAATTTAAAGTAAAAAAAGGCCTCATCGTAGAAGGCTCAGGTTCGGCAGTATTAACTGTTCAGGGCTCACAAGGACAACTATTCTCAATAACTGATGATTTAACCGGAAACCTATTTTCGGTATCAGATATATCAGGTATACCAATACTTAACGTAAACTCAAATGGGACAACTACTTTAGATGGACCTCTTAATGGAGTGTCGGCAACATTTACAGAAATTCCAAACGGTGTTAGTGAAACTATGATAATAGTGATAGATGAATCTGGGCAATTAAAAAAGCGTAGTAATTTATCATTAACAGGCCCACGGGGTTATATTGGACCGAAAGGAACGATTGGGGCTACCGGTCCAACCGGACCTGCTGGTGATAGGGGTATCACAGGCGCAATTAGTACAGTAGCCGGACCAAAGGGTTCGACTGGAGATACAGGTTCGACTGGAGCAAGGGGAGGAAC
>Ga0308006_10000170_pt1 | contig 27055 bp, 28 predicted proteins | sample Neamet69_FD_203150 | JGI IMG/M metagenome (GOLD analysis project Ga0308006, IMG submission 203150) | Marine microbial communities from water near the shore, Antarctic Ocean - #69 | ecosystem: Environmental > Aquatic > Marine > Unclassified | place: Southern Ocean | collected 2014-06-07 | reverse complement strand
GTGGAAGCACGTAACAAGAACAACATCGATACCAACTTTGAATACAAACTTCAGCAAACTCAATATGAGCTTGAGGGCTTGCGAGTCCAAGCTGATGGTCGTAGCAAGTCTGGTCCTAGTTTACTAGGCACAGGTTTAGAAATTGGTGGCGCTGCTTATGATGAAGGTTACTTGGACTCTTCACTACCAGAAAAATACAGAAAATACTAAGGAATTAAAATGGCGACTAATACTGGCATCGAGGTGACAGCACTACGCCCTGCGGCTTCGGCAGGGGACTTCTACGTCCGACCTGAAGCATATGACCCTGCTATGGCGAATGGTCTTGCGAGACTTGCAGGAGAAGCGAGTAAAAAGCAGAAGATTGAAGATAAGTTAACTGCTGAGAATCTACACATAAGTGACTCACTTAACAACGCTAAAGACATACATGACTTCAGTGCTTATGCACATGAGTCTCCTAGTGTTGTAGCTCATCTAAAAGAACTCCGTGGACGTTCTTATGCAAACCGCTGGCGTACAGAGACTGAGAATGCTTATAAGGAATTTGCAGCTAACTCAGATGAAGGAGGCGGTGACTATCATGACTTCATGGCTTCTCGTAAAGCTGAATTAGCTGAAGCGTTCAACGGTGACCGTTTCATGATTTCTGGCGCTATGGGCGTGATGGCTGAAGCTGACCAAAATATGAGAGCTGTACACCGTCAGTTCTTAGACCAGCGTATGCGTACCAACACTAAGACAGAATTGGATTCGCAGGTAGATGTTTACATGGATTCCTTTAAGAAAGGTAATTTACGTATACAAGACGTAGCTAGTCAAATAGATGACGCTGTTCAGACTGCCCACAATACTGGTGGTATAACCAACACCAAAGGAAACGAGTCAGTATTCTTAGCAACAGTACAGAAGTATAAGACAACTGGTGACCCTAACTACTTGCTACTTGCAGGTAAGTTGAAGTTTGCTAGAGGTAAGCAAGGTTCTGTAAATACTAAGTCTGAAGCTATCTTATCTGAAGCATTCGAGTACGTTGAGTACGAGTCTGAAAAGGAACAGAACTCTCTTGATAAAGCACAAGCTAAAGCATTAGCACAGGCTAAGGTAGACTCTCAAAAGGTGGTAAACGATAAGTGGTTAAAAGACCGTGATTACAATCCTTCCAAAGAAGAGATACAGGCTTTACTAGACTCAGGCCACACCATAATGCAGATTAACTCACAGCGTAACGCTTGGGCAACTTCTGCGAACACTACCCGTACTGAAGAACACACGATAGCAGCTGCCAATGTTATTGATAAAATAAATTCAAATATCTTTAACCCTAATGGTGTCCCAGTAACATCTGACTCTATTCAGGAAATGTTGGGAAGCAAACAAATACACCCTAATGATTTAGCTACAATCAATCAGGCTTTAAAGACAGCTCAAGCAGTTACGCCTCTTCTAAACCGACCTGCAATTAATACGTTCAGGAAGGATATGGTTGATAAGTTAGAGAAAAGCTTTATGGGCGTACAGTCTGCACCAAACTCAGCTGCGGTAGCTTCACTCAAAGACAGCTTTGACAGAGCGTTTATTGAACAGTTAGAAAATCATTACTCACAAAGTCAAGAAACACCTAATGAAAATGAACTGAGGTCTTACGCTCTTATGGCAAGGACTGAAGCAACTGAGGAGCGTTCAGTAGAACAAGAAGAGTTAAAGGTTGTAAGTCAACAAGCTAGTAAGGTCAAGACGATTTCAGATGCGTCTGAAGAGACTATGGATTCAGTATTTGAATCTGATGCGACTGTGGAAGGTTTACAGGCTCTTTTAAAGACCAGACTCGGCAGACAGTTAGCTTTCGATTTAGCTCAAGACCCTTTCATACTTGTACCTTTTACGATTCCCGGTTTCGAGGACCAATTCCAACAAGTGCCAGACCGTGAAGTCATGATTCCTGTACACGAAGTCCTTGAGCGTACTTTGAAAGGCAGTAAAAAAGCAGGCGCTGGTAATGGTGGATTCTATCTTTATAACCAGCTAATGAAACAGCAAGGACAATAAAGATGAGTGAACAACGTGAAGCATATTCTATAGAAGGTTTCGATGAGGAGCTTGATACAGAACAAGTAAAAAGCTTTTCATATTCTCAACAAGCGTTTGATGAAGAGGTTCCTGTAGAGCAACAACAAGAAGACGTAGTTGCACGAACAGATATTGAACCTTATTCACAAACGCTTATAGACGAGGAAATCCCTAATGAGATGACTGAGGATGACTGGCTTAAGGATGAATCTTTTATCCAAGATGCTAGAACCTTAGCCAACCACCTACCTATAATCGAGAATAGTAAAGGTGGCGCAGAGTATCTAGCGGACCAGCAAGGTCACGATGCAATGCTTAAACCAACTTTAAGTATTGAAGAGATGCAGGCAGGAATGGCTGAGGCTAACGAAGCTTATGTCCACCAAGATGCTGACTATGCCAAAGGAGCTATGGAAGCTATAGGGCAGATTCAATGGAACCTCAAGGACTTAGGCTTAACGGCTATGGGTGTGAGTGAGTGGCCTGAAGAAGCTCAGATGGCTTTGATACGAAGCATGAAACGCTACGATGAAATGCCTTTAGAAATGAGGCATGTCGGACGGTCAATTGGCGGTGTGGTAACTGACCCAACAACCTACTTAGGCTTCGGTGCTTTTGCTAATGTTATGGGTAAGATTGCTTTAAAAGGGGCGGCTACAAACCTTCTCAAGAAATTAGTTGCTTCTCCTACAGGTATTGCAGCTCTTGAAGGTTCTGTTTATGCAGGCGGTGAAGACATACTGAGGCAGGGCATCGATAACAAAGGTGACTTTTCCCAGAACGATTCAGGCCAGACAGCTACAGCTGCTGCTTTTGGTTATGGTGTAGGTGGAACCATTGGCTTCACTCTTAATAAGTTTCTTGGTACTTCAGCTGTTAAGAAGGCTGATGCCGAAACCATTGATGGGGCTATGCCTGTTACTGAAGAGGCCACTGAAGAACTTGCGGACCAAGCCGATGCTCTCGGTCTGGATGCCCCAACACCGCGTGAAAGCTTTGATGAGTCTAAAGCTACTTCAGACGCTAAAGCTACTTTAGACACTGATGCAATAGAAGGAGAACTCCTAGATAACAATGGTACTCTACCCGTAAAGTCTGACGTTGAACCTAATGACGAACTCATGGATGGAGAAACGGATTCTTACAATAATGCAAGCGACATGGATAGTGGTGTCGGTGAGGATTATGACCATCTCTATAACGGTAAGAAGCATCTAAATACTGACAGGATAGAAACATCAGATGATGTTAAAGGATTCCTTGAGTCAGGCGCTAGTCAGACAGCGAAGAAGCGTTTAGGTCCTCCAGAGACCCTTGAGGAATCAAGACGTTTAGCAGATGAAGAAGGTCTAAGGTTCAAGGAAGAGACAGGGGGAGATATTGCTAAGATTATAGAGCAATACAAAGACGATGCAGATGAGTTAGTAAAGATTAGAAATAGGGCGCAAAAGCTTCGTGAGCTTAATGTCTCGTTGGGTGAGAGAATTATGGAGCTTACGGATGCGCACGAAAAAGGCTTGTCTCATGCAGAGGCCGCAGAGTTAATGGAAAAGGCTGCACTCTTTGCTAATACTATGGAGATGGGTGGTCTAATATCCCGTGAATTTGGACGTGGTTTAGGTAACTACCGTCTAATCATGAAAGGTGACCCTATGCTCATGGAAGGCCTAGTGACTGGAACTGCTTCAGCAGACGTTACTGCTTTAGTTAAGACTATTCAATCTATGGCCCAAGCAGGTAAGGGTAAGAATGCTAAAGGCGGTCTTAATGTTAAGGACCTTAAAGAGGCTCTATCTCCTAGTATGTGGCAAAACGCTACGAATGAAGTGATTAGATTCCGTTCAGCTATGATGTTGTCAGGCCCTTCTACGATTGAAGCAGCTGCCTTATCTAACATCACCAGACTTTGGACAGAACCATTCTGGGAATGGGCAGGTAACATGGGAGCAGGCTCAGTAAAGAAAGCAGCTCGTCTTAGAGCTACAGCTCAATGGGCAGGTAATAAACGATTTGCCGCTGAATCTTGGAAGCTTGCTGTTAGAGCTTACAAAAATGGTCAGCACATATCTGACCCCTTTGTTACCAAGGTTGAAGGTCAACTTGATAAGTCTCTGAGTGGCATGAGTCCATTGCGAAGAAACATATGGGAGCGTGGTGTTCATCAAGCTCACTTAATGCTTCTGTTCTTAGACGAAGGTGTGAAAGCACAAAGGTCTAGGTCTCTTATATATGCTGATACGATTGTTGAAGCATCTAAACGCGGTATTAATAATGATGCTCAGTTTGAGAAACTGCTTCAGAAGAACCTTAGAAAAAAGATTGATAGTAGCGGCAGGATTACAGACAAGGAAGTTCTAAAAGAAGTCCGTGAAACTACCTTTACAGCGGACTTGGAAGGTAGCGCAGGTGACCTTGCAAACGTAGTAGCCAATGGCTTTGGAGGATGGGGACGCTTAATAGCTGTTCCGTTTATACGTGCTCCAGTAAACATTGTGTCTGAAGGTCTTATGTATATTCCAGGCTCTAAGGTATTCAGCGCGAAGCAGCGTAGGATAGATAGAGAAGGTACTCTCGCAGAGAAAGCTAGACTGAAGGCTCGGAGATACCTAGGAGCTGCCTCAATCGCTGGCCTATGGTATGCAGCAGAAGAAGAGGTCCTTTCTGGCTCTGGCCCTGCTGATTACAAACTACGCCAAGCTTGGGTAGATGACGGTTGGCAGCCTCACTCAATAAGAGTAGGGGACGAGTGGGTTAGTTATGCCAAGCTAGGTCCTTTCAGTCTTCTTCTAGGAGTTGTGGCAGACGTTAACTATGTAAGTAGGATGGATACTAGCAACACCAATGTGGAAGACAGCCTTTCGCAAACTATGGGTCTGTTGATTCACGTTGTTGCTAATAACGTCTTGAATAAAGCCTACTTCCAATCTATGCAGACACTAATGGATGCTGTTCAGGACCCTAATTCTGGTCGCACCTTTGTGGATAGCTTCATTCTTTCGTTCACGCCAAACGTCTTGAGTCAGTTAAACCAAGACCCTAGCGTAAGAGAAGCTAACACTCTTCTTGAGAAGCTCCAACGTAGACTTCCCATAATCTCAGAGTCCCTAGGAAAGCAGTATGATTTCTATGGGCGTGAAATTATGAAGCCTAATCACGACATCCCGTTCTATGGATACATGTTCAAGAATTCGGAGATAGTGAGAGACCCTGTTGGTGAAGAAGTATTCAGGCTTTCTGAAAGCTTGGATAGGTCAATACTAGATAAGCCTCGTTATAACCTTGGTATAACCAACACGGACTTCCGTGATGTGTATGATAAGGATGAGACTGAATCTGTGTACGCTAAGTACAACAGGGTTCTAGGTGAGACTACAGACAGTCAAGGTAGAACTCTTCATGAAGCTTTAAGAGATTTAATAAACAGCAGTCAATACCAATCAGCTCCTCACTCAATCGAAGGTGATATAACATCACCTAAAGTTAAGATGATTAAGTCTATTGTTACAGGCTTTAGGGGACAAGCTAAAGGTATTATGTTTAATGAGTCACCTGCCTTTATGCAGCAAATAAATGACCGTGGCAATCGTATCCAATCAATCTTTCAGTAACCAACCCTAAGCCCCTCACTCGAGGGGTTTCTTTTATCCCCAATATTTAAAACATAGAGAAACGCTATGGCCTTATCCTTTGTGCAATACACAGGTGACGGAACTACTTCGACCTTCAATGTGTCCTTCCTATATCTATCTCAAGATGATGTAGTAGTTACAGTTGATGGAACAGCTAGTCCTTTCACATGGCTTGATTCAAGCCGAATATCCATTACTACAGCGCCTTCAACAAGCTCTGTGGTAGACATAAGACGAGTAACCAACCGCACCTCACGTAATGTGGATTTCCAAGACGGCTCGGTACTTAACGAATCAACACTAGACGCAGATAGTAGTCAGCTCTTCCATCTAGCTCAAGAAGCTTTTGATGCTGCTGATGAAGCAATTAAGTTAACCCCCGAAGGTGTCTTCGATGCTGAAGGTAGGCGCTTAACTAACCTACCTACACCTACTACTGACAATGATGCAGTAACTAAAGGTTACGCTGATGGAGTTCTTCCAGATGTAATCACACGACATTCAGACATAGTAACTAAGCACACTGATGTAATCATCAAAGCTAGTGACGTTACTCAGATACGTGATGAGCTTTATGGCTTAACCACTCATTTAACATCACTTCCATACGGAGCTACAGGTTCTGTGGCATACGATGCAAACACTGGTGAGCTTACCTTCTCTCTATCTGAAGGTCCCCAAGGCCCCATAGGAGCTACAGGCCCAACAGGTGTTACAGGTCCTCAAGGCCCAAATGGTCCTCAAGGTGTTATAGGTCCTGAAGGCCCTCGTGGTATTCAAGGTGAACTTGGTAACACAGGTGCTATAGGAGACCAAGGTGTCACAGGTATTCAAGGCGTTACAGGTACAGCAGGCCCAGTAGGACCAACAGGTCTTCAAGGTGTAGTTGGTGACGAAGGTCCTTTAGGTGCTACAGGCTCTACAGGTTCTCAAGGCCCTGAAGGTGGTGATGGCCCTATGGGTCCAACAGGTTCTCAAGGTTCCCAAGGTCCTGTAGGTGACACAGGTTCTCAAGGTCCCACAGGTGGAGATGGTCCATCAGGCCCAACTGGTCCTCAAGGTACTCAGGGACTAACAGGTGATACAGGCTCCCAAGGCCCCGTGGGTAGTGAAGGCCCTGTCGGTGCTACAGGTTCTACAGGTACTCAAGGTCCTACAGGACTGACAGGTTCTCAAGGTCCTGAAGGTGATGATGGCCCATTAGGCCCTGTTGGTAGTCAAGGTCCTACAGGTGCTACGGGCTTAACTGGCTCCACTGGTTCTATCGGTGATACTGGTCCTCTAGGTCCTATGGGTTCTCAAGGTTCTACGGGTGACACTGGTAACACAGGTTCTCAAGGACCCACTGGTGATACTGGCCCACTCGGAGCTACGGGTCCTCAAGGACCACTTGGAGCTACAGGTTTAACGGGTGCGACAGGTGCGACAGGTGGAGATGGTCCATTAGGTCCTGTCGGTCCAGTTGGTTCTAAAGGCTCTATCGGTGACGTAGGTTCCCAAGGTCCTGAAGGCAACGATGGCCCATTAGGAGCTACAGGTTCCCAAGGTCCTACAGGTTCTACAGGTCCTCTAGGTCCTATGGGTCCTCAAGGTATCCAAGGTGACTTAGGTAACCAAGGCCCTGTCGGTGACCAAGGTCCACTAGGTCCTACAGGTTCCGTAGGTTCCGCTGGTCCTCTAGGCCCAACTTCATTAGGACTTGCCTTCGGTAACTTCTACATGGACCCAACAACAGGAATGCTGACTATCGAATATTACGGTAGTGCCGCAGACCAAGACTTCTCAATTAATTCTAACGGTGAACTAGAGGTAACAATCTAATGCCAACTTTAAATATAGGCAAGGTACGTATCGCATGGAAAGGCCAGTGGTCTTCTGCGACAGCTTACGAAACCTTTGACGCTGTTGAATACTATGGTGCGTCATACGCAGCACTACAAGACTCTGCTGCTGGCACTGTCCCTTCGGCTCAAGCAGCCGTGTGGCAGCTAATGGCAGCAAAGGGTAACTCAGGTTCTACAGGAGCTACAGGCTCACAAGGCCCACAAGGTAATACAGGTTCTACTGGAGCTACAGGCTCTCAAGGAATTGAAGGTGATGTAGGTTCTCAAGGACCAACAGGTAACACTGGACCAACAGGCGGTATCGGTAACACTGGTCCTCAAGGTGACACAGGCTTGACAGGTTCTCAAGGACCTGTAGGTAACACTGGAGGCACTGGCCCAACTGGTCCTATAGGAATCACAGGTGATGATGGTGGTACTGGCCCACAAGGACCTATCGGCAATACTGGTTCTACAGGTTCCACAGGTTCTACGGGCGGTATCGGTCTTACAGGTGATACAGGTGCTCAAGGCCCTGTAGGTAACACAGGTAGCACGGGACCAACAGGTTCAACAGGTCCTACAGGTGACGATGGTGGAACAGGCCCTCAAGGCCCTATCGGAAACACAGGTTCAACTGGACCTACTGGCGGTACTGGACCTACGGGTGACACAGGATTAACTGGTTCTCAAGGCCCTCAAGGGTCAACAGGTTCTACAGGTTCTACTGGTCCGCAAGGTCCCGTAGGCGATGATGGTGGAACAGGTCCTCAAGGTGGAACTGGCCTCACTGGTGGTGCAGGACCTACAGGTTCTACAGGGCCAACTGGTAATACAGGCTCCACAGGTGCTCAAGGACCTATCGGTGATGATGGCCCAACGGGTCCTACTGGTTCTACGGGTCCTATTGGTCCTAAAGGAAACACTGGTAATACAGGTCCTCAAGGTAACGCTGGTGCAGATGGAGATGATGGAGCACAAGGCAACACAGGTTCTACAGGGCCTCAAGGTGCTACAGGCTTAACAGGTTCTCAAGGTGCTACAGGTTCTCAAGGTACTGTTGGTCCTCAAGGTGGCACAGGTCCTACAGGTTCTACAGGTCCTGCTGGTGGTGTAGGTCCCACAGGTAATACTGGTAATACGGGTTCTACAGGTCCTAAAGGAAACACTGGTAATACAGGACCATCAGGTTCTACAGGTCCTCAAGGCGGTACAGGTCCTAAAGGAAACACTGGTAATACAGGTTCTCAAGGTGGTACAGGTGCTACAGGTTCCAGCGGTTCAGCAGGCCCAGCAGGCCCTTTGTGGTCAAACCATATTCATTACACATCAAGCTCTTCTTGGACCTGTCCAGCAGGCGTTACTAAGGTGATAGTTGCAGCAGGAGGCAGTGCTGGAAGTGCGTGTGGGTGTGGTGGTAAATGGTCAGGAGTAGGTACTGTTGGTCAAGGCATTGTGTCAGTTAGTGCAGGGACAACCTACTCAATAACTGTAGGTCAATCACCATCATGGACTAATAGCACTAATGGAAGAAATGGAACTGCATCTACATTTGCCAATAAGGTAACGGGAGGTGCAGGAGGCTATGCAAGCTGTAATTATGCACAGGCAGGCTCTTATCCACCTACATATGCCGCAGGTGTCACTCCTTTAACACACCTAAAAATGGCAACACAAGCAGGCGGTTCTAAAACTAACAGCCGCTGGGTTGCTCCAGGGGCTGGTTTCGTAGCCATACTATATTAATAAAGGCATAAATTATGAATGAAGATTCAAGCTTTGGTGAATTTTTTGCCACTGACATAGGAAGCATGAGGGCAGTAAGGGATGAGTTACTCTTAAGCTCTGATTGGACACAATTAGCTGACTCCAGCCTAACAACAGAAGAGAAGGCATTGTGGGTCATATTTAGACAGGAACTTAGGGATTATCCCGAGGTATGGGGCATCAACCCATTAACTTCCTATCCCTTGTCTCCTAATATTGGCCCCGTTAATCTAGACAGTGAGCTGTAAGGATACCTATGGACCAGTACAAAGAAACCGTGACCAAGCTAGAGTGGCGCGTGGATGGTCACGATACTGAGATTACAATTCTCAAGCAAACCTCTGGCGAACTTAAGACAACCTTAGAAACAATCATCATGACCCTAAAGCAAATCAAGTGGATTGCTATTGGGGCTGGTGCAATATTCTTCTCAGACCAAATAGGTCTTATGGGTGTTCTTAAACTAGCTGCATTATAGGAAAAACTACTATGAACTCTCTCAATCCCTTCGCTGGGATTGCAGGGAGTGTCATGGAAGGTCTTGATGACCTGTTCACATCTGATGAAGAGAAGGCGAATGCCACTCTGAAGATGACTGAACTTCTCCAGAAACCCCACAACTTACAAGCGATGGCAAACATCGAAGGTGCTAAACATAGCTCCGTGTTCGTGGCTGGCTGGAGACCTGCAATAGGCTGGGTATGTGCAATTGGTTTAGGTTACCAGTTCCTTATCCTACCCTTTGCTGGACTTATCAACGCATTCCATGTACTTCCTGCCGAACTCCCTGCTATTCAAGCAGCCGAACTCACAACTCTCGTCATGGCCTTACTAGGTCTAGGTGGTTTACGCACCATCGAGAAAGCAAAAGGACTCACGAAATGAGTAACAAAAGATTGGACCAAATAATGTCCGAACTCCACGAGGAGTTAGCTAACCAATTGCTAGGGCAGGTCATGGCTGGCGACACTACCGCAAGTATTCTTAACGTAGCCCGTCAGTTTCTTAAAGACAACGGTATAGATGGTGTCCCTACCCAAGGGAATCCACTAGATAACCTTATACACGCTCTTCCTGACTTTGATGAAGACGAACTTCCACTTAATCACTAGGTAACCTATGGCTACACCTAATACTACTCTGGTAGACAACGACCCAATTAAGAAAGACTTCCGTAAGTTCCTATGGATAGTATGGTCCACTCTAAATCTACCAGACCCCACACCAATCCAGTACGACATGGGTAGTTATCTACAGACAGGCCCTAGGCGCTGCGTGGTAGAAGCCTTCCGTGGTATAGGAAAGTCTTGGATTACCTCAGCATACGTGGTGTGGCTTCTTTACTGTGACCCTCAACACAAGATTCTCGTAGTATCAGCTTCTAAAGAACGTGCTGATGCCTTCTCAACCTTTACTAAACGCCTGATTAATGAAATTGAATTACTTACACACCTTAGAACTAAAAATGGTCAGCGTGATTCTGTCATTGCTTTTGATGTTGGGCCTTCATTACCCGACCATTCCCCAAGCGTTAAGTCAGTGGGTATCAACGGCCAGCTCACAGGTTCTCGTGCTAACACAATAATCGCTGATGACGTGGAGGTTAGTAACAACTCTGCTACCCAGACTATGCGTGACAAGTTATCCGAGGCAATCAAGGAGTTTGACGCTGTTCTTAAGCCTAATGGACGTGTGATTTACCTAGGTACTCCACAGACTGAGATGTCCATATACAACCTCCTACCTGAACGTGGCTATGAGATACGTATATGGCCCTCTCGCTACCCTACAGACAAGCAAGCGGCAATGTATCAAGGAAGATTAGCGCCCTTCATAGAGCATCGTAGAGCCGACCAGCAGGGTATGCCTACAGAACCTGATAGATTCACTAAGATAGACCTAATGGAGCGTGAAGCTTCCTATGGTAAGGCAGGTTTTGCACTGCAATTCATGCTGGACACAACACTATCTGATGCTGATAAGTATCCATTGAAACTATCTGACCTATGCGTAGCTGCACTTAACCCTAGGAAGGGTTGGGCTGACCTAGCGTGGGCTTCTGGACCTGCACAGATTGTCCAAGATGTCCCTGTTGTGGGCTTCACTGGTGACAAGTTCTATAGACCCATGTGGTTCTCTGATGAGATGTACGAGTACACAGGTGCTGTACTTGCTATTGACCCTTCTGGTCGTGGTAAGGACGAGACAGCCTATGCAGTCGTTAAGATGTTGAATGGTTATCTCTACGCTACCCAGTGTGGTGGTTTCAAAGGTGGCTATGATGACAAGACTCTAACCAAACTAGCGAACCTAGCGAAGATAGAGAAGGTCAGCATGATAGTGGTAGAGAGTAACTTTGGTGACGGTATGTTCTCCAAACTATTATCTCCATTCGTGAACAAGGCCTACCCTGTATCCATAGAAGAAGTCAGACATAACACACAGAAGGAAGTCCGTATCATCGATACGCTTGAACCTGTGATGATGCAGCACCGTCTTATCATTGACGAGAAGCTGATTAAGGAAGACTACGAGAGTGCTCCAGAACCTTCGTACAGTTTGTTCTACCAGATGACTAGGCTGACTAAAGACCGTGGTGCAATCATCCATGACGATAGGTTAGAAGCTCTAGCGATGGCAGTGAACTACTGGACTGAACAGATGGATGCGGACTCAGAGACTATAGCTGCCCAACAGAAGCTCGATGCTTTCAATGGGGAGATACAGAGGTTCATGGATAACGCTACAGGTAGTAAGAAATCTGTAGGTGATACTTGGTTCTAAAAGTGCCATATATGACGCAATTAATTAAATTGCATTATAGGGTTGATAGATATAAGAACAACCCTAGGGTATCTTTAGTATGCCTCAAAGTTATCTCTACGTTATTACCATCATAGATAACTAAGTAAGTATATCTCTAGGTTATCTATAGTATCTCTCTACGTCATATCCATCATAGATAACTAAGTAAGTAAGACCCTAAGCATCCTACAAGTTACAACCAATGCCATTGATAAGTGCCATGTCCTAGAACATCTCACTCATCATCATTAGCCATTGTGTCTGTACGTAGGGTGCTTTTTTTTCTTTCATAATATATACACTCCGCTGCCAATCGACAATGTAATAGCCTTATGTCCAAGGTAATCAATATGATTACTAATCGACAATCTCTAAGCTCTCCACAGGCCTTCTCTACGCTTCGCTGAGAGACTTCTATATGTTATCTATATGATGACTAGGGGTAGCTATATGAAGTCCTCTAGCATGGGTTATATGAGGTCCTAAAGGTTCTCAAGGGTTCTCTGGGAAATAATTAGAATTAAAAATCTGTGGTCCTATATCTATACGGTACTCAGGACGCTACCCCCATGGGGGGCCAGGCCATAGCCACCATGAATCGATGGGGTAGCCCCCCTTTTCTTTCCTTGATTCTTTCCTAGATGGCTTGAAACCCTTTGATACCAAGGGATGCAGAGAGGTTTAATACTTCTTATTGATTCATTATGATGGCCTATATTACTATTAGTTATAAGCGGCTTTGTTTTCAGTATAAGGAAGGGGTTTGATGTTTTTTCGATTTACCTAGAGAACCAATAGAATCAAACCGACTACTACTAACCAGCCAATAGCCAGCCAATAGCCAGCCAATAGCCAGCCAATAGATAACCAATCAACAACTAATTTCAAGTTTTTGTTATTTAATGCTTGCTAAGTGACAATGTTATCGATAAGATGGCTGCAACTTAATTCCAACCAAGCAAAAGGAATGCCAATCATGACATATAGCGAATCAGCCGAAGGAATGACAATCACCCTAAAGAGAGCTTTACAGGAACTTGCCAAGCACGGCATGGACTTGCAAAGCGCACATGATGAATTCTTTCAGGATTTGGGCCAGCACTCACACTATAAAGCCGAAGACGTATTGTCTTGGTTAGGCTATTAATTAACAGGATTGACTAAAATGAAAAAGCATACAGGTTATATAATGTATCAAGGGCCAAGCGAGCTAGATGGGTCTCCAATAGTAGTCATTGCCACCATGGAAACAACCAATATAAAAACAGGCCGCATGATACAGGTTTGGATTTTGGCAGATGATGGACTTAACCCAATAGAAGCCTCAAAGAATGGTAGTGACTCCAGCGTTTGCGGTAACTGTATACACCGTCACTATAATGGTGGGGCTTGTTACGTGAATCTAGGGCAAGCGCCAAATGCTATCTACAAATCATTACAAAAAGGCAATTACCCAGTATTCAACATGGAACTACACGGGCAACGCTTCCATAACAGGATGATACGCCTAGGGGCTTATGGCGACCCAGCAGCCGCACCCTATGAAATCATGGCGACTATTGCAGGACTAGGCAAGGGCCACACAGGATACACGCACCAATTAGCTCACAAGGCATTTGATAAAAGGTACCTAGAGCTTTGTATGGTATCGGCAGACAGTCCTAAACAGGCTGCTAAATATCAGGCAATGGGGGCTAAGACATTTAGAGTCGCTATGGCAGATGATGGGCTAGCAGCTGATGAACTAGAGTGCCTAGCAGACTCTGAGAATATGCAATGTATTGATTGTGGACTCTGTAACGGGAAGCAGCAAAACATAGCTATAACAGTCCATGGTTCTAGACAAAAGCGTTTCACTACTAACTTAATCAGCGCCATTAATTTGTCTTAATACTTGTCATTTAACATTATATGTCAATGGGTTATCAAGTGGCCTTGCCTATCAGGGTCACTGAGTAAACCAACGATAACAAAGGGAAGTAAAAACATGGAACAAGCAAGCATAACTATATTGGGCGTGGAGTTTGTAAGCAGGACGTGGCCCCTAGTGTTTGGCCTACCAGCCTTTCTAATCCTGTCTGCATTCGTAGGCACTGTATATGAGGTAATGAGCAATGATTAATAACAATAAGGTAGTTATAAGCCTGTACGAATTCACGGGAGTCGCAGTGACTCCGTGGGCTAAACGAGGGTACACCTGCTACGCCTACGACTTACAACATGACGACACAAAGGTAGACCATTTCGAGGGTGGTGGTTCAATCCATTACTTGTACGCTGACCTTCACGACATAAGCACACTGGCAGACCTGTACGACACGTTTAACGAGATGGATGTTGTATTCGCTATGGGCTTCCCTGTTTGCACTGACCTAGCTGTTTCAGGTGCGGCCCACTTTGCTAAGAAGAAACACGCTGACCCTGAATTTCAGAACAAGGCAGCTAGATACGCCAAGTGGTGCGGTGTGATATTTGAGGAGTTAAATGTGCCGTATTACATTGAAAACCCTGTGTCTGTTTTGTCCACATTATGGCGCAAGCCAGACCATAGATTTCACCCTTATGAATTCGGTGGATACATCGCAGAAGGTCAGGAGGTACACCCTTTATATCCTGAGTACATCGCACCATCAGATGCATACTCAAAGCTAACCTGCCTATGGACGGGTGGTGGCTTCAGGATGCCAGAGCGTGACTCTGTGAACTGTGACAGCTTCGGTAATAGCCTACAACACAGGAAACTAGGGGGCAAGTCCATGAAGACAAAGAACATTCGCAGCGCCACGCCTAGGGGATTCTCTGAGGCTATCGCAATACATAACGCAGTCTAGGATGTGTTCACTTTAAGGGCCTTACAAGGGCCTTTATGGAGACTACAACCGATGTTAATAACAGGAGTATTAAAGATGAAAACCTATGAAATTACCTTTACGTCAACAACATACCGCACGTACAGCATACAAGCTGAAGATGTTGATACTGCTGAATTTCTAGCCAGCGAAGTGCTTGAGGATGATGAAGAAGTCACTAGGACTTGGTTTAAAAACGCTGAAATTGACGATATTAGGGAAACCTAGGCAATCACTTTAAAGGCCTGAAATGGGCCTTTATGGGGATTACTTAAACAACAAAAGGAAGTACAAAATGAACTATAAAGCAATGAACCATCTCAGGAAGCGCGTAGAGCTAGCCCAAAGCAAAGGTGCAATTAACGCATCTGAGGCTATGACCTTAATCCACCACGTACAGGTAGGTAGTCGCTATGCCTCACTACAAACTAAGTGCCTTGCAGCTGAGATTGCAAAGAAAGTCCGCTTGTCCGTCAGTGCTGGTATGGCCTAGCTATTTGTCAAGTAAGATAGTCTGGTATTAATTAATATTAAAGTCGTAAATGTTTAATTAGGGAGTAGAATAGTTATTAGACCGCTGTATGTATTTACAGTATCGCCAACAAAGGTTGGCACGTGGTAATATTAACTTGCAGGCTAAAAAAGGGCGCTAAAATGATTTGCATAGCAAACATTATATCAAAAATAGACGTTCGATTTAAACATTGGATGAGGGAAGTAAACTGGCCGTTATGGTTATGGATGACAGACGCAAATAGTGACTGTACACCTGTAATACTTAACAGGCCTATAGTATTTATAAATAGTTATATAGCATTTGGATTTAGTAACTACTTAAGGGCCGTATTTTCCGCTTAATTATATGTATTAATAAATTTTTATTTATAAAATCACGTAATTAACTAAAGGATTAGCGGTATGAATATTAAAATAGGTAGCAGTTTTGAGTTTGAGATAGGTTTAAAATACGTTTACATAAAAATAAGAGATTGGGATTACTGGAAACAGTGGGCCAGCACCAATATAAATTAACAGGAAGGAGTAGGGCCATGAGTTTAGATAAAGGACTTATCTTACGTGGGATGCAAGAGTCGTTAACAGATATGTACCGACTTAGCGGAGAACTTACGACTACACAGCTACGAGTATTAATATTCGTAATGCGTAGGGGTAAAGCGACAGGTAGTGAGATAGCCAAAGCATTGGAAATGTCAGCACCTACAGTCTCTCGCAGCATTGCAACTTTATCAGACGAAAACATCTCAAGACGTGCTGGAGCACCAGTAGGATTCTTGCGATTAGAAAGTGACCCTACAGACCGCAGGGTAAGGCACGCGGTTTTAACTGAGAAAGGCCAGACAATGGTCAATAGGATGGTGGAGAGATTCCAACCTTAACCTAAATGGCTAACGTGTGGTCTTCAATAGGAGGCTATCATGGCTACAAAACAGGTTGAACGCGGCATCTATATGACTGCCACAGGATACCAAATTAAATGTACTGTTAAAGGTGTACCGTTTAATACGTTTGTCCTAGGACACGACAACCTACACAAGGCGCGTAGTGTACTAGCACAGGCGAAGTCAGACTTACACCAAGGCCTAAGCCCAGAGAAGCAGGAAGTTAACTCAGGGACAAGCACAAGGTCTTTACAGTATGCATATGACGAGACATGGAAGCACCAATGGGGTGCGGTTTCAGATGATTATGCTAAGAAGATAGGGCAGTATTGGAAGTGCATCACATCGTTTCTAGTGGATGAGTTAAAATTAACCAGGATAGATAAGGTCACAGCCAAACACGTTGATGAATACGTACATCATCTGAGGGACTTCAAAGGAAACTCAGGTAGTACAATCAACAACAAACTGGGCGTACTGTCAGCCATGTTTAAGCTTATGCATAGACACGGTGTTATCTCAGGAAGTCCAGAAATTAAGTGGCAGGAAACTGCTGGTGCAAGGCTTAGGTATTACACGCATGACGAAGAGCAACAGGTGCTTGAATTATGTGACCTAATCGACTTCCACGACACGGAAATCAACACGTTGCTACAGGACTTCACCAAAGTTCTCTTTGCAACAGGCATGAGACCGTGGATGGAGGCGCACAATATCCAAAGGAGTTGGATACGTCAGGACAGTAGCGGTAACACGATACTGACAGTGCCTAAAAGGTTCTCTAAGACGAACAAAGAGCGAAGCATACCGATTACTGGTGCTGCTCTTGAAGTCATCTGGAGGCGCTCTAGTGGCCTAGAAAAGGATGAACGATTGTTCAAACGACTAGACTACAAATGGCATTGTAATAGATTCTGGCAAGAGGTAGTCCGACCTAGTATGGGTTGGGGTGAAGATGAAGTCTGGTATGGTATCAGGCACACCTTTGCGACTAGGTTATGTGAATTAAACATTAACCTTAAGACAGTCCAGGAACTGATGGGACACACAAACATCAACCAGACAGCTCAGTATGCTAAGGCAACTGATAACTCTAAGGCAGATGCTATAGGTAAACTATCAGGCATGACAGGTCAACGTGATGAAGGCACAGCAAGCTTTCAAATGATGACAAATAGTAAGGAAAGAAGCGAGGAAAGTTTCCTCAAAATAAGAGCCGTGAAATAAGACACATCACGGGAAACCCTTAGAAATCAAGGGGGTCAACACCTAGTTAACGAGCGGTCAGAGGTTCGAATCCTCTCGGGCGCGCCACACTAGGGTTGACTTCCGTTACCAAATGGAAATCAAATGACAATATCAAATGTCAAGCAAATGGCTTATCTAATGGATAGGCCTTTTTGTTGTGTTAATGTTTGTCGATTGGTATACTCAAGGAAGTCTACAGACCTAGGAAAAAGCCTAGGAAACTGGACTATAAACTACCCTTTAAAGCTGGTTACTTTTTAACCAATTAATTAAATTGCATTATAGCGGACGCGAATCCAGAGACTGGCATAGCTACGCTCCCAAGGTTGCCGAATGGTGACTATTACCAACCCAGAGATAGGAGTGACACATGTCACAGATTACTGATACATCCATCATCAATGATGAAAACCGATTAATAGATATGCAAGTAGAGCTAGAGATGTCTATGAGAACCGAAGGCATTGAAAAGATGAAAAGGAACATCGCATCAAATCAAAAGGTAGGTGGTGAAGCCTCTACTGAGTATGGTCACAAGCTCATGATTGAAGGCCTTCACAGGTTCTCTATAGGAGTAAAGGAATGGTTCGACTCACCAGTAACAGCAGGTAGGGGCAGTAGAGTCCACAAGATTCTACGTGAAGGTGACCCAGAGGTAGTGGCTTACGTATTTATGAAGTCCATCATCAATGGTATATCATCAAAGACAATGACCTTGCAGAATGTCCAAAGAGCAGCAGCAGGAAACATTGAAGACGAGTACAGACTAGCCCAGTTACGTTCAGAAGATAGGTTGCTCCACACTAGATTGATAGATGCCTCAAATAAACGTATAGGATGGGCCAAACGTGACACACTTAAAAGTGGTATGACTGATGCTGCAAGTAAAGGTAAGGTTAGTCACTGGGAAGAATGGGATGGCAACCTAACCATTCAAGCAGGTAGTAAGCTGTTAACAATTCTCATGGAAACAGTAGGTCTAGTTCAGATAGTCCGAGAGACCGCAGGGAAGAACAACAAAGTCAATCGCCTAGTAGCTACAGAGGAAACCCTAGAATGGATAAGCAAGCGTTCAGACAAGGCAGGGCTAACCTCACCCGTCTATAAACCAATGCTAGTAAAACCCCGTGATTGGACTTATGACAATCTTACTGATGGTTGTTACATCACACGTCACAACCGACCAGTGAAGATTATTAAGTCACCTAATAAGTCCTACTTTGAAGAGCTAAAGCACACTGACATGGATGTAGTCCTATACAGTCTTAATGCTATGCAGGGAACCGCGTGGTCTATCAATAAGCCCATCTTAAAGTTACTCACTGAGATGTGGGAAGCTGGTGTAGATTGGTGTCCATCAGTTCCTGCCAAGTACAATGAGGAAGAACCAGAGAAGCTTGCAGACTACGATAATGCATCCATTCAAGAGCGCGCAGCCTATGCTCAAGAGCGTAACAGAGTTCGTGTATCCAATCGTGAGGAGGCATCTAAACGCCTCGCATACGTGAGTATGATGGACACAGCTACCGAGTTCAGTCAGTACGATGAGTTCTTCTTCCCAATGCAGATGGACTTCCGTGGACGTTGCTATTCAGTGTCGAGCTTCTCAGCATTAGGGCCTGATGAAATGAAGGCGACTCTTAACTTTTCTAAGGGTAAAGCTTTAGGTGATGAAGGTTGGAAATGGTTAGCAATACACCTATGCAATGTAGGTGACTTCGAAAAGATGTCCAAGTCTACATTTGAAAACCGTGTTCAATGGGTGATGGATAATGAGCATTGGATACTAGACTGCGTAGAGAATCCTTGGGAGAACCGCAAGTGGGCTGAAGCTGACAAACCGTTCCTCTTCATGGCTGCTGCTATTGAATGGAAAGGCTTCCTAGAACAGGGTGATTCATTTGTGAGTCACATACAAGCGAGCCAAGATGGAAGCTGCTCGGGCCTCCAGCACCTAGCTATGGCTATGAAGTGCAAGACCACCGCTGCAAGCGTGAACATCCTACCTAGTGATGTGCCTCAAGACGTTTACCAAATCGTTGCAGACAAGGTTACAGCTCGTCTGGTTGAGGACTCACAGCAGCCTTATGAGCATTGGGGTGAACCTGTCCTAAACAACATGGGAATTCGAGTGCCTTGCTATACGGAATTAGCACTGGAGTGGTTGAAGTATGGCTTCGGACGAAGTGAAGCGAAAACATCGGTTATGACATATTCTTACGGAAGCAAGCAGTACGGTTTCAAGACTCAAATCCAAGAGTCTGTCATGAAGAAGGCTAAGAAAGACTGTGCCAGAACTGGCCAGGATTTCCCATTCAGCTATGATGGTGGTTACCGTGCCTCTAGTTATATCGCTCGTCACCTTTGGGATGCAGTCGTAGACACAGTGAAGCGTCCAGCCCAGCTAATGGAATGGTTAACGCAAGCTGCAAGTATGGTAGCTAAGACTAAGTTCACCATGCAGGATGGCTCTAAGCAGACCATGCCTGTACGTTGGACTACACCTCTAGGCTTACCTGTACTTCAGTCCTACTACAACATGGAGACTCGCAGGGTACGCACCAGTATCAATGGCACCATCGTGTACATGAATAGTAACTCACCGCTTGACCAAATCTGTAGCCGCAAGTCAGCTCAGGGTATGAGTCCGAATTATGTCCACAGCCTAGACTCTAGCCACCTTATGCTAGCAGTAGCACGTGCTAAGGAAGAAGGCATCGATGACTTCATGTTAATTCATGACTCTTTCGGAACCCACTGTGCATCAACTGGACGTTTTGGGTCCATAATTAGAGAAGCCATGCTGGAGATGTATTCCAATAGTGATGTAATCCATGACCTGTACCTAGAGTTACGCACTCAGCTTCTGCCTGAAGAAGCGGAAGACCTGCCATTACCGCCAGCCAAGGGCAACTTGGTATTAGCTGATTCACTAGAGTCACGCTATAGTTTTGCCTAATGTTTGTCGATTGGTATAAGTTACCATAGCGTGTAATTAATTAAATTGCATTATAGCCAGACCAAACTGAAGACCCTCAATCCCGAGGGTTTTCTTGTATATGGAGATTGACTTATCGAAGACCTAACCCTTGAGCAGGCCTTTGCTGCCGCCCTTATCCAGACAGGCGAAGCACTGCCTTTAGACCTTGTATCCAAACTAATGGAACAAGGCGTAATCCTCGATGAGTTCATCGCGGCTAACCTTAACAAATAGCGTTTATACGCACCTGACATATAGGAAATTATATGACCCAACGTAAGAAAACTAACAAGCTTCCAATGCACACCTCACCACGAGGCCGTACAGAGTGGGCTAAATTATGGACACCAGATACTAAATTTAATGTAGATGGTGAGTATGGTACTAAGCTAGTGATGGACAACTCTGATGCTACAGACATCATGGCGATGCTTGATGCAGCCCATGCCTTAGCAATTGATGCCGCAGTTGAAGAGACAGGTAAGCCACGTGCAAAGATTCGTGTGACTGACCCATATGATGTCAACGCTGAGACTGGTGATGTCACTATTAAGTTAAAGCTAAAGGCTAAGGTCACCACTATGAAAGGTGAGACCTTTGAACAGAAGCCTATTGTAGTTGATGCCAAGCGTCAGCCAATTACTAAAGAGATTCCTCTATGGAACGGCTCACTGGTACGTATCGGCTTTCAAATCATACCGTATTACACAGCACTAGCAGGCGCAGGGTTATCTCTGCGTATGCGTTCAGTGCAGGTGATTGAAGCATTAGCTGGAACCAGTGAAGCCACCTCGATGTTTGATGACGAGGAAGGTTACTCACACGTTGCCGCAACAGTACCTGCTGAAGCCCAGAGCTTCCAAGAAGAATCAACGGAGGACTATGAAGACGTTCCATTCTAAAGACGTTGGTCTGAAGTATGGATTCCGAAGTGGACTAGAGGTACGGGTAGCTAAAGAGTTAGCAGCTCAGGGCATCCCGTATACCTACGAGGAAGAGAAGATTAAGTACACAAAACCTTCTCGCCTTTCTACCTACACGCCTGACTTTAAGATAGGGCATATCTTCATTGAGACCAAAGGCCGCTTCATGGTGGCTGACCGCCAGAAGCACATTCTAATCAAAGAACAACATCCTGAATTAGACATCAGGTTTGTGTTCTCCAACCCAAAGCAGCGAATCTCAAAAACTTCAAAGACTACATACGCTATGTGGTGTGAGAAACATGGGTTCCTGTATGCAAAGGAGAGTATCCCACACGCATGGCTAAAAGAAGCAGTACAGAATTAATTGTAATTCACTGCACAGCAACACGTCCTTCAATGGATGTAGGAAGAGTAGAGGTTGACGCATGGCATCGCCATCGTGGATTTCTAGGTATCGGGTATCACTACGTGATTAGACAGAATGGTCTTCTTGAAGAAGGCCGTGACTCTGAACAGGTAGGCGCTCATGCCCGTGGCTTCAATGCCACATCTATCAGTGTAGCAATGGTTGGTGGCGTTACTGAAAAGGACGTAACCATATCAGAAGACAATTTTACGGACGAACAATGGGTGACCCTTAAGGCACTCATCGAAAGGTTGACGGAGTTATATCCAGACGCTGAAGTCCTAGGCCACCGCGATTTACCTAATGTTCTTAAAGACTGTCCAGCCTTCGATGTGAAGAGCTGGTGGGCTACTGAAAATAATTAAATTGCACTATAGCCAGACCAAACTCAACGCCCTCAATTCCGAGGGTGTTTCATTCTTATGAACTCAACAACTGAGAGAAATTAATATGTCACAAACTCAAACTGTCCTTAACCACTTGAACAACAATCGCAAGATTACTTCTATCGAAGCCATTGGCTTATATGGAATCACACGTCTAGCTGCTGTGGTTCACAGTATAAAAAAGTCAGGTGTCGAGGTAGATACCACCATGAAGAATGGTGTGAACAAGACTAAGTATGCTGAATATAGTTTAGCAGCCTAGTCATGAGAGAACATGACGACAGCCCAGCAGTAGGGCGTGAAGCTTGCCCCGACTGTGGGTCAAGTGATGCTCTCACACGCTATGCATCAGGCCGTGGCTTCTGCTACGGAGCAGGATGTGGTCGCCTAGAGTGGCCAGATGAAGATGGTGAACCTAATACCCAACCCCAAAGGACTCGTATGGCTAGTGATTTAATTACAGGTGATGTTCGTGCCTTAAGACAGCGCGGCATCTCTGAAGAAACTGCACGACACTTTGGGTACAAGGTAGGTTCATACCGTGGACAGCCAGTACACATCTGTCCCTTACATAATCTTAAAGGAGAGTTAGTAGCACAGCAGTTAAGAACACAGGACAAGGAGTTCCCAATACTGGGTGACTTCAAACAGATGCCTATGTTCGGTACTAAGCTGTGGAACAAAGGTAAGAAAGTAGTCATTACCGAAGGTGCTATAGACGCTATGTCTGTTAGCCAAATACAGGATAACAAATGGCCTGTAATTTCTTTACCTAATGGAGCAGGTGGTGCGGCTAAAACTATTGCCGCTAACCTGTCCTACTTCAATGCGTTTGAAGAAGTCATCCTAATGTTTGACGGTGACGAAGCAGGGGAGAAGGCCACAGCTGCCTGCGCTCCACTGTTTCCAGCTGGTAAATGTTTCATCGCTACCATCAATGGTTTCAAAGATGCCAACGAAGCACTGATGGCTGGTGCTAGTCGTAAGATTCTTGAAGCAATGTGGGGCGCTAAGGTGTACCGACCTGACGGCATAGTATCTCTTGCGGACATCCGTGAAGAACTAGAGAAGCCAGTCGAGTGGGGCATGTCTTGGTATCTACCTACCCTGAACAAGGCCACCTATGGTCGCAGGCTTGGTGAAGTGTATGCAATTGGTGCTGGTACTGGAGTTGGTAAGACTGACTTCCTAACCCAGCAGATTGTTCACGACATGTATGAGCTAGAGAAAACTGTAGGTGTGTTCTTCTTAGAGCAACGTCCTGCTGAGACTGCTATTCGTATCGCTGGTAAGCAAGCTGGTAAGCAGTTCCATATACCTGATGGTGATTGGACCAAGGAAGACAGGGGCGTAGCTCTTGATGAACTTATGGACCATGACCGTCTACGTATGTATGACAGCTTTGGTACATGTGAATGGGACACCATCAAGTCCAACATCGAATACATGCACCATGCTGAAGGCATTGAAATCTTCTACATCGACCACCTTACTGCACTGGCTACAGGCCAAGGTAATGATGAGCGAGTTGAGTTAGAGAGAGTCACTGCTGCTATCGCTATGTTAGCCAAGCGTCTTAACGTCATCATCACAATGGTGAGTCACTTAGCTACTCCTGATGGTAGGTCTCATGAAGAAGGTGGACGTGTAAGCATCCGTCACTTCAAAGGCTCACGAGCTATTGGATTCTGGTGTCACTTCATGTTCGGCCTTGAGCGTGACCAGCAAGCTGAAGACATTACTGAACGTGAGACTACTACCTTTCGTGTACTGAAAGACAGGTATACGGGGCAGTCCACAGGCATGACCTTCCCATTAAACTACAACCATGAAACAGGAAAACTACACGAAGCTAGTCCATTCGACTCAGTAGCTGTGGCTTCTCCTTTCTAACTAGGTAACTCAAATGACAGAACTTGAAAAGTGCTACGGCACTGACGGCACTTGTGTGCGCGCTAATTACAAAAACAGCAACGGCAAGTCTCAAGGAATCCCTGAAGTGAAATCCTATGAACACGCATATCAACGATGTACCAATCCTAACAACGGACAATACATTCGATATGGGATGAAAGGAATTGAGTTCAGATTTAATAACTTTACGGAATGGTGGGCTGAGTTAGGTAGAAAGCCGACTCTCGGTCACACCGTGGATAGGATAGATGGTAAGGGACACTACGAAGTGGGTAACGTCAGGTGGGCCACACGCCAAGAGCAGAACGTCAACAGGTCTAGCGTCCACGCTGTTCGCCTAACACGCCCTGATGGAAGTGTGGATGACTTTGAAAGTGCAGTCGCAGCTAGCCTTGGTGCAGACATAGGTGTAACCAGCGTTCTTTACCTCTGTCATGGCACAAAAGAAGTCGTCAAAGGCTACCAAGCCACCTTCATAAACTAAAAGGATAACCCAATGCGCCTAGTTATCGACATCGAAACCAATGGCTTTCTAGATGTACTCACTACAATCCACTGCATCGTTGCTCATGACCTAGACACTGGAATCCTCCACACCTTTAGACCCCATGAGATACGTGAAGGTATCTCCTTGATGCAGAGTGCTGATGAGCTGATTGCCCATAACGGAATCAAGTTTGATGTACCAGCAATTCAGAAACTCTACCCTGACTTCAAACCTAAGCGTGTCATCGACACTCTAGTTTGTTCCCGTCTGATATGGTCCAACATCAAGGACCTAGACTTCAGTCACTTCAAGAATATATTACCCTCCAGGTTAATTGGTTCTCACTCTTTAAAAGCGTGGGGCTACCGCCTTGGCGAACTCAAAGGTGACTATGGTCAGCAAGAGAATGCATGGGATGTATTCACTGAAGAGATGCTTACCTACTGTGAGCAGGACGTGCGTGTAACCGTGGACCTTTATAACAAGGTGCTTGGTAAAGGTTATAGCCAACGTGCGTTAGACCTTGAGCATTCGGTAGCTGAGCTGATGTGGAAGCAAGAGTGTAATGGCTTTGTGTTTGATGAGAAGAAAGCACAGAAGTTATACATAGACCTAGCTGAACAGCGTGACAATATCTACCAAGAACTCTACGGACTCTTCCCTGCATGGGTTGTATCCGAGGGAATCACGGAGCCTGCACGTAGTTGTAACTACAAGGACCCCTTGAGGGCTGACCGCACTAAGGACGCACCCTTCACTGTCATCAAGATAGTGGAGTTCAACCCTGCATCACGCGCTCACGTATCCAACAGACTTATCACTAAGTACGATTGGAAGCCTACTGTGTTCACAGATAATGGGCAGCCTAAGATAGATGAAACAGTTCTGTCTAAGCTGGACTACCCTGAAGCAAAGCAGATGGCTAGGTACTTCATGTTACAGAAGCGTCTAGGTCAGGTAGCTGAAGGTAAGCAAGGGTGGCTCAAGGTATGTACCAACGGAAAGATTCACGGAAGTGTGAACCCGAATGGTGCAGGTACTGGACGAGCTACTCACAGCCATCCTAACCTAGCTCAGATACCATCCATGAGAGCAGCTTACGGTAAAGATTGCCGTGAACTATTCACTGTCCCCAAAGGATGGAAGCTCATGGGTGCCGATGCTTCTGGCCTCGAATTACGAGCATTAGCTGGTTACATGTCTATCTATGACAAAGGTGCTTACGTTGCTGTAGTCCTTGATGGTGACATCCACACAGTGAATCAATTAGCTGCTGGGCTACCTACACGTGACCAAGCTAAGACCTTTATCTATGCATTCCTGTATGGCGCTGGTGACCAACTCATTGGTGAGCTAGTAGGTGGAGGCGCTAAGGAAGGTAAGAAGATTAAGAAATCTTTTCTTGATAAGACTCCTGCCCTTAAACAGTTACGTGAAGGCGTATCCAAAGCTGCTGAGCGTGGCTTTGTTAAGGCTCTTGATGGTCGCCACATCCACATACGCTCACCCCATGCCGCATTAAATTTTCTCTTGCAGTCTGCTGGTGCAATCATTTGCAAGCAGTGGCTTGTTGAGTTTGAGAAGGAGATGCAAGCACAAGGTTTTAAACATGGATGGGACGGTGACTACTGCCTATGCGCTTGGGTTCACGATGAAATACAGGTAGCTGTTCGTGAAGACCTAGCCCAGAAGGTAGGTGAGATAGCTGTTCTTACAATCCAACGTGTCACTGAAGTATTCAACTTTAAGTGTCCGCTAGATGGGGAGTTCAATATTGGAAACTCATGGGCTGAAACTCACTGAGGTACTTCTACGTGCCTATCAATCACCCTTCACCACACGTAGTAACTTCGCTCGGTTAAACCCTGAGCTGGTTGCTGTGTGTGCTTGTGAAGGCTTAATAACTACACGTAACACTGAGTCTGATACCTACGGGAATGTCTGGTACATATCTGTGATGGGACTTATGCGACTACGTGAACTAGGAACTAACAATGAATTTATTAAACGTGCTGGCTAAAAGTAAGTCAGTCAAATCAATTACCTCTGGTCTACGCCATACACTCAACGAACTTAAGAATCACCAAGCTGAACAAGAGGCTTCCGCTACTGCTGCTTTGATAGTTGCAGAACTAGCCACTGAAGAAGCGACTACTGCTAGTGCTGTGGTGAAGAACTTAGAAAATCTATTAGGAACTAACATCTAATGAAAGCAACAACTCTAATCAGCACTGTATTAGTAGGCTTTATTGCCTTAGTAATCGCCCTTAACTCTTGGACCATCGTTGGTGTAGGTAAGGAAAAGGTAGGCTCAACCTTCGGTAAGGTACATGAGTCTGCATTAACTTCAGGCTTCTATGTCGTC
>Ga0308006_10000143_pt1 | contig 30109 bp, 44 predicted proteins | sample Neamet69_FD_203150 | JGI IMG/M metagenome (GOLD analysis project Ga0308006, IMG submission 203150) | Marine microbial communities from water near the shore, Antarctic Ocean - #69 | ecosystem: Environmental > Aquatic > Marine > Unclassified | place: Southern Ocean | collected 2014-06-07 | reverse complement strand
TAGAAGTTTTGTAGCCTTTCTATTCGGAGGACTTTACCTAATCGCTTGGATACTTTTTGGAGACTCGGCAACAAAAGAAGGAATGGATTACATTATAGAATATTACAGAACAAGCTTTAACTAAGAACATTATGAAAGAATTAAAAATATGGCATATAGGAGACACACATACTTTCCACGAACTGTTGGAAATACCAAAAGACATAGACTTAGTAATATTCAGTGGAGACTGTTCTAACCCAAGAGACCCTTACAAGAATGAACTAGAGGTAAGAAACTTCATTGAGTGGTTTGGAGCACTTCCGATTAAACATAAGGTATTTGTAGCAGGTAATCATGACGGGTCTATTGAAAAGGGATTAGTGAAGAAGATTGATTTTACTAATAGCACAATACACTATCTAGAAAACACTCACATCACAATTGAAGGAGTTAAGATATTTGGATCCCCTTACACTCCTAGATTTGGAGATTGGGCCTTTATGAAACAGAGAAACAAGATGGATGCTATGTGGAGAAACGTTATAGACGAGGACACAAATATTGTAGTAGTTCATGGACCTCCAAAAGGAATGTTAGACCTTTCATACGACAGAGACAATAGATTAGAACATTGCGGAGACAGAAGCTTATGGAATAAAGTCGTAAAGATAAACCCAGAACTAATGCTATTCGGACACATACACAACAACAAAGATATTGTTAATGCAGGTACAAGAACAGCACCAGACCTTAAGACAACATTCTCAAACGGATCAGTAGTTAAGGATAGAGAGTTTGGAATGTTAAGCAGTAACGGAAACATATTAAACATTAAATTAAATTAGAAGATTATGATGGATTATTTAGAGATTGGATTAGTATTGGGAATTATAACAGCTGTTGTACTTCTATACCTAACATTGAAAAACCGTTGGTTCTCCGACGTATTATCATATCTTTATAAATGGTGGGACGGAGAAGATAAAGACACCTCGGAGGTGATGATAGATGGGTTTGTTTTATTTTTAGTTTTTATGTTAGTTGTATTAGTAACATCATTAACATACGTGTTTATATTACCGCTTATAGTTGTATACTACATAATTAAACGTATTAGAAATAAACACATTCAAACACTCAATAAAGATAACGAGAAGTTAAATAAATAACAACAATAAACTATGACACAGCCGGACAATTGGGTAATTCTCAAGATAGAGAACACTAACGAAACAGACCCCACCTTAAGTACCATTCAAAAAGTATTTGCAACATGGACCGGTAAATTTGAAGTAGAAGACTCATGGAGAATGAATAGTGGAATATCTTACGTTGAGCAAACAGATACTACATTTCAATTTAACGGATACACTGGAAGTTGTTACGAATGTACGAAAGGAACATACGGAACAGGAGGAGGGTATTCTTCAAATGCTTTAAACACTCTTATTCAGGATGCAAAAAACATAGGAACAGTAATAACGATACTTCCAGAAGAAACAGATTGGATGACACAAGGGTATGAATATCAAGAAGACATACCGGACACTGAACTTACAATGGAGGACAAAATCTTTGACATAGTAACAGACCTGATAAGAGAGGATCTAAACAAAGAACAGACAGTAGAGGAACTACTTACACTTTTTGAAATAAACATCAAAAATAAACAGTAAAAGAGTAGGAACTACATTATATAGTTCGTATCTTTAGATGTAGGCAAAGTTGTCGGAACATTAGTAAATGAAGGTTATGAAAGATAAAATAGAAATAAATGGAGAATGGTACGTTAAAGTAGTACCAACCGTTATCGAAGAAGAAGAAATTGAATTAGATGTTACAGAATCAAAGAGTAGAATCTATGAAGCACCTAACCACACATACGAAGCTTACTTAGTATGGAATGAAAACATAAAAGAATACTATCCAGGAGTTTCAATAACAGTTACAAACAAAAGAACAAAAGAAGTAGATGAATGGGATAACCCGTTATGGATGGAAAACGTAGTAAAAGGTGTTGAAAAATGTTTTACTGAGTATAAGTCAAAAGCAGACAAAGCATACTTCATAAGAGTTTTAAAAGACTTACAAAAAGTTAAATGGTTAGAATAGCAGATATGGAAAAGATTAAAATTACACAAGAGGAAAAAGAAGTCTTCGAATACTTAAACCAACTTCAACAAAGTGGGGATGTTAATATGTTTGGAGCAAGACCTTTCATAGCAGCTAAGTTTCTAATAGATAGAGTAGAAGCAGGTAAGATGTTATCAAAATGGATGGAGAATTATAATGAAGATGGTTACGAAGATTTAGTATAAAAGAGTAGGATCTATAAAGTATAGTTCGTATCTTTAGACATAGGAAGTAAATAAGAGACATGAAAGAAGAGACGAAGAAAGAAGATAACATTGTAACATTACTGGCAACAGGAAGCTTTCACAGTAAAGAGATACTAGAAGGATGTAAGTACGTATTAATAAAAGAGAATAGATTTAACTACGAGTTAAAGAACTCTCACGGAGAAATAGAAAGTTATCACAAGAGCTGGTTCGTAAAAATATAGGTATATGAAGGATAAAAAAGAGAGTGGCTTAGACGTTTTTCAAAATGTTTTCAATCAAAGAGATATATTTGAACCTATTATCAAATGGGGAGAGTATAAGATGACTGAAGAGTTCAATAAATCTAGTACAATTGAAGATGGATACTATAGCGACTGTGAAAAAGCAAAATTAGAACTAGTACAGCCGTTAGCTATTAGAAAGTTATATAAAAAAGGAAGTTTCGCTTACGTTTACATACTTAACGGAGTAGAGTTAATTTACGCAGGACAATGCTCAAGTACGTCTAGAATAAGTACTCCATCATCAGTAGGAGGATTTGTAAAAGGTACTAGAGTATCAAAGATATCTTCTGACACTCACGGAAAAACAAACATAAAACTATTCTATGAAGTTAACGAATTAATACATAGAGGAGATAAGTTAGAAGTTTATATAGTTAAGGCAAAAGATCACGTTAAGAAAGGAAGGTGGACTGTAAAGATTTGTGAGAAGCAAATGGAAAAAGAAATATTAACAAGCTACAAAGAACTATACGGAAGAACTCCAAAACTTAACAACCGTAATAAAGATTACAAATAAACAAAGCTCCTTTAGCTCAGTTGGTTAGAGCGTCTGACTCATAATCAGAGGGTCAATGGTTCGAGTCCATTAGGGAGCACTAGAATAAATAAAAACCAGAAATGATGAAACTAGTAGAAGAGTATAAACAAGCAAGCGGACGAGAGGTATGGTTAGATGGAGTTCTTTCCAACTTTGTCTACGGACTTTTAGGGTCAATGGTAATTGTAACAATCACCTCAGGTGTAGATATGGCAGTACTGTTAGCATACTTAACATACTACTTCTACTTAGGTAAAGTAATCAACAGACCTAAGTACGTAACATCCCTAGGAAAGTTTATAGTATTTCCAGTACCTACAGCCATAGGAGCATTTGTAGGATATAAATTAGCACCACTCTTAATAGAAATGATATGACAAAACCATCAGTAGAATCAAAAGCATTAGAACTCCTTCACACATTTGGAGACGATGAATTAGCATTGAAATGTGTTAACGAGTTAATTATAGCGACAGGAGCTAAATACTGGTATGAAGTAAACACATACATAAAGGACGTAATAGAATTCAGAAACAAAACATTATGATGGAATTAATATATGTATCATTAGGATCCACAATGGTACTTTTAGTGCTAGTCCTTATGGATTGGATATCAAGAGACAAAGGAGATGATTATGAAGGATAGACTTAGTAAGGAAGAAGAGTGGGATGAATCACATGCTTTAGACTTAGTACTAAACGATATGTTAGATAGTCTACTAGACGATTTCGAAGAATTAGAAACAACAAATAAAAACAAAACCATGAGAACATTTACAATCGAGTACATTAACGAGAACTTGGAAGAAGCAGTAACAACAGTACAAGCAGTAACGCCAGGAGAGGCAGTTAGATTAGCTTCAAAAGAAGTAACCTTATCAGAAATCATTAGAATGACAAGCAAGTTAAATTAGAAGCACCAGTAGAATATGAGAGGGTTATTAGAGAAAGTATCATGGAAGACGAGAAAGTTAAACTTACAGTTTCAGCTATTCACCGTCTACCTACACGACCAGAACGGAACATGGGGTTTCAGGTTTGTAACATTTAATAGAAAGTTAAGAGATCATAGCTTACTTGGACTCGAATTTAGATTACCTAATAAGACAACAGTAAAGTATATTACAGTTGATGATTGGGACTTCTTCTTCTTAGGGTACAGGTTTTGGAAGATCTACGACAACTTAGAAGACCAGAGAATGTGGAACCCAAGAGAGATGGGAAGGATAGATACATTAAAGTTAAACATACTATCCAAAGTATTTAGATAAAAGTTACAATTATAGTTGGAACTACACTATTTAGTTCGTATCTTTAGGTATAGGAAATATTTAAACAAACAAAAATAGAGGTTATGGTAAATACAGGAGAAGATTTAATGGAATCGTTTAACAAAGGGTTAGACGTATATTTGACAAAAGAGCAAGTAAGAGAGATGTGTCCAGTAGCATTTGAAACTACACCGACAAATCCAAACGTAAGTGACAAGTACTTACATGTAAACACAGAAGTTATTATAGACGATTTAGCTAAGTTAGGATGGATTCCTGTAACAGCTAAGATGAGAAAGCCTTCTAAAAAGGAGACAATCTTCTCAAAGCATATGGTAACTTTTCAAAACAAAGATATCAAGATATCAAGTCCGGATGGAGATGATGCTTTTCCAAGAATCATATTAACAAACAGTCATGACGGACTACAAGCTTTTAAATTCTCAGTAGGAATCTTTAGAATGGTATGTAGTAATGGATTAGTAGTAGCAGATGAAAAGTATGCAGACTTCAAGATAAGACATAAAGGGTACACATTTGAGGAACTTAGAGGAGTAATTTCAGCAGCAGTAGCTGACTTACCGAGCAAAGTTAGAATAATGAATGACATGAAGAACAGATTCTTAACAGAAGAAGAAAGAGAAGAGATGGCATTACAGGCATTACTAATAAGAGTAGGAATTAAGCCAGAGGATAGAAAAGGAAAGAAAGCAGCATATGATAGAGAGACTATCTTAGACATCTTAGAACCTACAAGACCGATGGATCAAGGAGTAAGCTTATGGAAAGTGTTCAATGTGATTCAAGAGAAGATGATTAAAGGAGACTTTGGATTTGCATTAGAAGGAAAGAAAGTTAGAAAGATGAGAAAGATTACATCATTTGAAAAGGATATGGAAGTAAACAAAAAGTTGTTTAAATTAGCAACAGACCTTATCTAGAAATTAAAACAGTTACACAAATAAAAGAAGTTATGAATACATTATATTACATAGGAGCAGGAAACATATCATACTCCGTATCGGAGACAGTTATATCGAAATATCCCATCACCATAGAAGAAATGACATTCCAGAGGTTAAGTAAACCTCCAAGAGGAAGAGCCATTAAGAGAAGGTTAACATCCTTAGCGGATGAGAACTTAAAGATAGTAATATACTAAGAGATGTTAGAGTACTTACTATGTACAGTAGTTTGGGTAGCCGTATTAGAATACCTAAGCACAAGAGATAAATATGTACCTTCATGGACATTAAGAGAAAGAGTTATACAGTTTATAGTAGCACCAATTAGTTTTATAGTTTTCGTAAGGCATTTAATAGTGACAACATTTTCGAATAGGGAATTTTAGGAGGAAAAAGGAGCAGGGGCGCCTGATCTCTTTCCGACGAAGTCACGCCGCGTTTTGAATCCAATAACCACCGTAAAGAAACATCATATGAAAGTAATATACTTTAAAAAGACAATCAACATACTAGCAGAAACGGATATGGACAAACTAAAAGCCATAGAGATATTAGGCACTCCAGTATTCGAAAAGACACTAGTAAAAGAAGAGGAAGTAGAATACTTAGTATTCAATGTAGAGGAGTAGAAGAGTTAACATAAAGACAATAAGAAAGAGGGTACCTTAACGTAAGATACTCTCTCTCTATGAACAATAAAGGTATAGGGAATAAATACATCATACAAGAAGGTACAATAGAGAGACAAAAGAAAATACAACAGGAGGAAAGAGGGGAGCAGCGGGCCTGATCTCTCTTGCCGACAGGCATCGCGCAAATTCTCAAAACAATCTATAAAAGTAAATAGATACAATGAGGCTAATCCGGCCCTCTTACTACCTTTACAATCCCCAATGAATAATACTACTACTGTTGAGGACTGTTAAAAACTGGTACTTAGGTACTGAGAGAGTATGACTACACATTTACATAGGACTTCGTAGAAACCTGCTTAGTCACTTTAGTATAAAGGGAGGTAAAGGGAGAGAGGGTGTTAATAGGGGTACGTCTACTAAATATTCACCAAGTGTAGTAATAAACTATAAGAGAAGGGTGTATCCGTCCTAAAAACCATAGAGTGTTTAAAAATACACGTAGGTAGCGTAAGGAATAAGAGAAGGTTCTAATAGGCTACTGCCTCTCCCTAAACTTTTTTTCTCTAGAAGATATAAAATATATATACTCATACTACCTCACTTAATTAAAGTTGGGATAAAAAGGGAATAAAAACTAGTAGACAGTTGCACCTATGATAACAATTTCGTATCTTTATAAAAAAATAACATCATGACTAGAGAAGAATTCGAAAAAGGTACCCCCTTCAATGACATAGGAGATAATAAATTATTCTACAGAGGAAACATTATTGTAGTTGAACACTCTGAGACTAATATTAGACATTATGCTAATGTTCAATCTATGACTTCAGACTCTATGGACATTCTTAAAATTGTATTTGGTAAACCCATTCACATGACTGTTCTCTTCTCTAGCCTAAATACCTTCCCAACTTCTTAAATACTTCCCATGGCCTATTTATTCCTAGTGAGGTTAAAACCTCTATCCTAGAATGGCAAGATAAGGAGAAATAACAATTTGGTAATGCACATGCTTTGAACCATCTTTCTTGCCCGTAGTAAATCCAAGGTAAAAGGTAAATAAGCCTCTGCTGAAAAGAGTTAACTGTCTCATTAAGACACTCACTGCACACCTTAGGAATAATCTAACGTAATAGATTTGATTAGTGGCCCTAGTTTTTGACAGTTAGTTATAGGGAGTATTGCTTAGGCAATCAACACGAATAGAGCTGGGAGTAAAGGTTTGAATCCTTTGTTTCTTTTTAAAGTCTTATTTTGTTCTTTTCTCTAGTATTAATTAAAAAGGTAAGTAACTAAAATAAACCATCTAAATAGTTGTTAGTACATTATATAGTTCGTATCTTTAGGTATAGGAGTTAGAGATAACTTAGTAAGTACCTTAAATAAAATATATAGAACTATGAGTAAAGCAAAAGACCTTATTAAAAAACATGGAAGAGATAACGTAAATGAAATCCTTTCTAGTGGAGAAGATAATGATTGTATGGTTAGAGCTGTACAACATGCCTTTAAGGTTGACTATGTTGATGCTCATCACTTCTGTGAAACTAAGTTATTAAGGGAAGCTAGGAAAGGTACATTCACTGGGAGACATCTTCCTAAAATCTATAGAGCATTTGGTAAAGGTATTAGACCTATGGGAAAGAAAATCCATGGTACATATTATATTTTTAAAAGAGATCAAAGAACTAAAGTTAAAACTTGGTCTAATGCTAAACAAAAGTACTACATGAAGAAGGCTACTAAGAAAGTAGACTACAAAGTAAGAGACTTCATTAAGACATTCGGAGAAGGTAGCTTCATAGTAACAGTAGCAAGACATGCCTTCGCAGTAGTAGATGGAACAATCATTGGTAACTTTAATGACAAAGATAGACTAAGTAGAGCAGTACATTCAGCATACAAAGTATCTTAAAAATAACTCAGTAATTAGTTGCTTATACATTATATAGTTCGTATCTTTAGATATAGGACAAAGATAGTAGTTACATTTAAAATATAGGATATGAAGAATTTAGAAGCAGTAGTAAAACAAACACAGTTAGCAGTTAACAAGATTGCACCAGGTAAGGTTACAATTTCAATAGACAGAACAGATGGTCAAAGATGCCTAGTAGGAGCTTATGAAACACCAAGTGGACCTGGAGCTAAGAGTGAAAAACTAGATAAACATTTTGAAGTAGACTTCTTCTTATCTTTCTTCAACAAGAGAGCAAAATGGCTTAATGCTAGTATGGAAGAGAAATTAGCTTACAAAGGACATCCTCAAATGTTCTAGTAACTAAAATAAAAGCAAAAGAACTTGCTAAAGAGTTGCTATTACATTATTTAGTTCGTATCTTTAGATATAGGACAAAGTTAAACAATTAAAAATAAAGGTTATGTTATCAAGAGACGCAGAAGCACAAAGAGTATTAGAGATAGTTAAAATAGAAAACTCTATTAAAGGATTAAATTCAGCCCTTACAATGGCAATGGATAGAATAGGAACAAGAGGTCTTACAGAAGAAGAGACGACTATGGCTATATTAGCTCGAGAAGAACTAGTAAAGGTTATAGTAGATAAAGAAATCTTATTGAGAAGTATTTCAAAAGAACTTGATAAATAGTTGCTATTAGGTTATATAATTCGTATCTTTAGATATAGGTTAAATTAAAAATATAAGATATGTCAAAGGTAATGTTTGTAGTAGAAAATGGAGTAACAGGTGAATGGAAAGATTGGTTTAATACTGAAGAGTTAGCTGATGCTTTTATTAATAAGATTGAAGCTCGTAACGAGACTTTAAGAGGACATCACATCATTAGAGAATCAATTCAAAATAACTAGACTATGAAAGGTATACTATTAAATCAAATTAGAGACTTAAGTATTGATCACTCCATAGTGTTGGATTGGAGGAAGTTATTTGAAGCAGAGTTAGATGAGTTAGAGCAAGTAGTACAAATGATTGGAAAGGTTTACAATGTTAAATCAATTCAAAATAACTAAAGAAAAAGTTGCCATTACATTAATTAGTTCGTATCTTTAGATATAGGAAGTAGTTAAACAAACAAAAATAAAGGTTATGAATAATTTAGAGATAGTAAACAACATTGGAATCAACACTTGTAACATCATAGGTAAACATTCAGAAGGAGAGTTTAGACATATCGTTAGAACTAAAGCAGGATATACGACATGTGTAGAAGCTAGAGACTTTGACAATGAAAGAATGATGAAGCATCCATCTACAATCATAAGTGGATATAAATCAGGAGCATTATTAACGGTTGAATTTAAACCAAAAGGAGCACATACTTTCTTATGTGTGTTCGCTAGAAAAGGAAAGAAGATTTTAAGAATGGATGAGACAATTATGAGACACTTAGATGTAGCAGTTGTGAATAGTGCATTTCTTAAAACAGAATTATATGACCTAGATCAAAATAGATCGGTAGGTGCGAAGACTTGGGCAGACAAAGTATTTGTTCATAACACCGTTAAGTAAGTAATAGGGGAATTAGCTCAGCTGGCTAGAGCGCTTGCCTTGCACGTAAGAGGTCATCGGTTCGACTCCGATATTCTCCACATAATTACTTTACCTTATCTATTAGGTATAATTCAAAAGCTTCCATAGCTCAGTTGGCTAGAGCAGTTGATTTGTAATCAACAGGTCGTAGGTTCGAGTCCTACTGGAAGCTCAATAGTAAGCGGGTGTGATGGAATTGGTAGACATGCTAGATTTAGGATCTAGTGTCCTTAGGATGTAGGAGTTCGAGTCTCCTCACCCGCACATAGAACGATTAGAGAATATTGGTAAGGTGGTGCAACATTAGAAACACTCCTAACTTAGGAAGTAATATGTCTACGACGGCATGATTACATATTGGTTCAATTCCAATCCTTATCAATTAAGTACAAGCAAGAATGGTTCCCCTATAGCCTCTTGTTTGTATTTCTCTAATCCCAATAACTAATTAAAAGGGTAAGTAACTTATTTAGGCGATCTATTTATAGTAAGCAAATTAAAAGAGATAAGATGGTAACTAAAGAAAGCTTTAAGAAAGAACATAACCTAACAGAGAGAGAATATCTAGGTAAGGATAGAATAGAAGGAAACTTAGACCTAAGAAAGGTAACGGAACTTCCAGAAGGTTTTAATCCTACAGTACTACATAATTTATTCTTAAGCAGCTTAACTAAGGCACCTAAAGGATTTAATCCTATTGTAGGAGAAGGTCTATGGTTGGCTAAGTTAACAGATGCACCAGAAGGATTTAGTCCTATTGTAGGAAAAGATCTATGGATGGAAAGTCTAAAGGTACTTCCGGATGGCTTTAACCCTAAGGTGGGGAGTGTATTAGACTTGATGAGCATATCGAGACTACCTCAAGGAATGGTATTAGATATTGGCAAGGCTTTATACCTTAAGAATAGAGTAGTCAATTACGAAAGGATTAGAAGAGCTAAGTAATCTAGTGCTGAGTTAAAATTGGTAGTAACCTAATTAAATAAAGACATGAATAGACTATCAAGAGATATCTTCTTGGACCTTAAGGAAGAGAGAAGAGCTTTAGTAGAGGAAGCAGCTACAAGGAACCTAAGAGGTTTCATTCCAGAGGCCATAGGCATAAGAGTAATTAACAATTCAATTAACTTCTTTATAAAAGATACCATAGAGGATATTAGCATAGAGGGATTGTTTGATATAAACATAAGAGCTAAGGGATACTTTCCTGCTCCTTATACTAGCCTGGAATTGGCATACTACTCAACTAGCGTAATGTCTGAATATGAATTGACTAGACTTACTTACTTAGGTAAAGTGTCTGAGGCATTAAGCAATGATAGAAAGAAGGTTCTATTAGATGAAGTAAATAAGGCAGTGGTAGAAGTGAATGAGAAGATCAAGGATCTACTTATGTCTAAGGTTGAGGATAGTTACTTTACATAGAGCTAAAGAGTACCTAAAGGTGATGGCAAGGTGATAGAAGGCGGATATAACACTGCTAGTATAGTTCCCTAAGACGGAGGGAGAGGTGGCGAGAGGAGCCATACATGGGAGTATACTTCTCACGATTTCTAGACCAAATAATCAATATATATGTATATACTATATGTTCGAACTAAAGTCTCTCAGAATACCTAAAATACCTTTTTACCTCTTTTTCCACTAATCCCCAATTTTAAAATTATAAAAAATCATGGTACATAACCCAATATGCCATGTCTTGCTATGTATAGAGGAGAATAGGTGAGTTTGCCTATGTGACTACCAAATATAACATGTATAGATTAGATATTGACAAGTTTTTCAACTTATTTAACGAGCCTTCCGTAGAAAACTCTATATTAGAGGAGGAAGACACGGATCCCAACCATCCACACTTACAATTTTCCAAGGTTATCTCTGCTATATCGTCTATAATTACCTTAAACAGTATTAGGGAGTCGATAGAGGCGGTAGAATCCAACTTTAATCCCGAGTTAGAATATGTCCTATATTGCAAGGTCTTCCAAGTACTAGCGGATATTGATCTTTCAGATCTTAGGATAAAGGATAACCCATTAAACGTTTCTGGTGAATTTGAAGAAGAGAAGAAGATTTCTCTTACACATCTACTTAACTATTTTCTAGAACTAGAGCAATATGAGAAGTGTGCCGTAATTCATAATACACAACAGGCCTTTGAATAGGTTATTAATGTGAGTACCTTATTTAACTATTCCCTAACATTCCAATACATCTTCATATGATCAAGATAAGACTGTCTTTTAAAAAGGGTAGTCTAAAGTAGTGTGTAGTTTTACGAATAGTAAGAGGAGAGGCCGTAGGTGGAATTAGAGTATATAGTAGTATTCTTATAGTTAAAGTTAATCAAAGCATTATTGATACTCAGTCTTACTACATATCCCAGTATATTCCCTGGTTATTTACCGCTAAGCTTCGGCCATATGCGTATTCTATACAACTATACTCCTTTCCATGTGATAATACCTCTTAGACATGTACAATACTTTGGTGTATTTGCTGGGATTAACCTTTTTAGTGGGTCCCTTACGGTAGATTATCCCTTTATTTTACCTTTTTCATCCCAATTATCCACTTTCTTCCCCTATTCCCTTGAATTTATCCCTGTTTTCCACACGGTATTCCGACTGTTTAACCCTGTTTTTAAGGTCTAGGTTGGGGAGCTTGGTGATTTATTCCAAGCAGCCAAGCCGATATTCAATAGGAAATAGCACTCTTTCTTAGTGGGCTGTAAGGTAGTCCCCCGGAAGGGGTCCGGTGGAGGTAGTGGTATTTAGAGGTATTTTAGAATAAATCCGCGGGAAGACTTCGCGAGCTTCGCGGCGAAAGCGGGGCTATTCTTAATAATTCTACCTACTTCTCTAAAGATACCCTACACTACCTAATATACTCCCTAATATTCCTTACTGTTTATGTATATTGTGGGTATATTTTTAATGTATCTAAGCTATTCTCTTACATTCTCCTTATAAATTGTATACTATTTACTATAAAACCTAGTTGTTACGGTATTTTCCTAAGAATATCTACGGTATACGGTGTAATATTAGGCATACTCTACGTATTTTACGAGATAAACACTGTTTAACACTGTCTCCCTTATACTTTTATAATACGTAAGTACTGGAGTGTATACCCGGTATGGGTTGGATTTATGGGTATTTCTCACTATATTAAGGTAAATGTTTATACTTTTATACTTTTTTAAACATTTTTACCTAAATAAGTTGCCTTTCTGCTTTTTTTTCATTACCTTAAAAATAGTAGAAAGTTAAAAAGATATAAAGAAGTAAGAAGTTAAAGAGAATATAAGTATTAAGTAGAAGTAAATATTAGAAGAATTAAATAGAAGTATATAGTAGAAGTAAGAAGTATAGTAGTATATTAATATTTATACTTTTATATGTTTAAACTAATATAACTTATAACTATTAACAAATATACTGGATAGTATTATTAATTAAAAACAAAGTACAATGAGAAATAAAGAAGTAGTGATTAGAAAGATGGAAAAGGTAACTACCTTAGTACAAAGAATAGGATTCCATATTAATAAGGGAGAAAAAGATATTTCATACAAAGCAGTAGGTATAGCCTTAGCAGAGTTAGCAGATGTTATAGTTTTAGTAGAAAAAGAACAATAGTAATTATGAATGAGGCAGAGATACTTAATAACTGGACTATACATAATAGGATTATAGACACTTATATTACTACTAGAAAAGACTTAGTTAAAAATATGCTTAGTAAACTGGAAGATACTTATGTATTAGCTCCAGCTTCAGGTAAAACTTGGCACTATAATGCTTTCCCAGGAGGGTATGTAGAACATGTTAACAGGGTAGTTCAGTATTCTCTAAAACAGAGTGAGTTATTTAAAGAAATGGGAGGAACCATTGACTACTCAGTAGAGGAGTTAGTATTCTCTGCCTTATTTTACGGATTAGGAAGGTTAGGAAATGGATTAAAAAACAACTACCTACCTCAAACAGATAAATGGAGGAAAGATAAACTACAAGAAGAGTATAGTATCAATCCAGAACTAGACTTTATGTTATTTCCAGATAGGTCTTTATTCTTACTTCAAGGATTTGGAATAAAACTAACCCAGAAAGAGTATATAGCAATTAAGACTCATGAAGGTATGAATGAAATTAACAATAAACCATACTTAGAGAATTATAGTGAACACTCTAAACTAAAGAGTAACTTATCGTACATACTTCACACTGCAGAATTACTTGCAACTAAGGTAGCACATGATAAATGGCAAAAAACCACAGCACCTAAACAGAAAGTAAGCAACGACCTTCTAAATAAAATATAAAATATGATAATATCCCTAATATGCCTTGCTTTTTTTGCAAGTATACTAATTTACATCGTATATAATCTTGTAACTAAACTAGAGACATACGAAGATATAGTACAGCGACAAGTTGATTATATGCAGAATATTTCGTATATTATAGAAGAGTCTAATCGACAGTTAAAACAAATTGACGATAAGGAACTTTATAAAACAGATGATGAAATAGGAGTATTATTTAGTCACATGTTAGATATACAAAAGGAATTAGACATATACACACTTAGCAATAAAGATGGACAACAAAGCAGCCCCAAAGAAGAGACGAAAGAAAAGTAAAAACTACTTTACTTCTGAAACAGAACAATACATAGTTAAATACAACAACTCAACTGATATAGAATATAGAAATAAGATCTTCACAGAACATATTTACTACCCTTTCTACAAACTCGCTGAGAATATAATTCATACATTTAAGTTTTACTATACCGATACGGATACTATAGAGGATTTAAAATATGAAATTATTACTATGTTACATGAAAGCAAGATGAACAAGTTTGATCCAAGTGTAGGAGCTAAAGCTTATTCGTATTTTGGAACGATTGTAAAAAGGTGGTTGATTAATTATAACAACAAGAACTACAAGAAACTTAAACGTATCGGATCTTTTGATGATTTAGAGGAATCTTACGATGCAGATGAGATGCAAGAACCAACATCAGCTGACCAGATAACTCTATCTCAATTTATAGATTTATGGGTTGAAGATGTTTATTACGGTTTAGATCAAATGTTCACTAAGGATAGAGATAAGCAAATAGCGGATGCAATATTAGTAGTATTTAAAACTAGAAGAGATTTAGAAATCTTTAAAAAGAAAGCACTGTACATTTACATTAGAGAGATGACGGACTGTGAGACGCCTCACTTAACCAAAGTAATATCAGCATTAAAAGCAAACTTCTACGAAAAGTATTCAGAATATACAGAAACAAGAGAAGTGTTAATAAGTTAACAAGAAACTATTTATTAGTAAATTAGACAGATGGAATCAGAAAAAGAAATATTTAACGGAAAAACGCTAGCTGATTTGTTTCAAGAAATACATAAGAACTCTACAGAAACAAAGCAACAAGTGAAGGTAATGATAGGAGAGTTAAAACCTCTTATTGAAAACATAGGAGATGCTACATTGGTAATTCCTATGATAAAAGATTACATGGATGTTGGAATTAGAAATGATGAACATCTACTAAAGCTAGCAACTATTATACAGAGAATAGAAGCAGCAAATGCAAAAGGAGCATCAGGAGATGACTTCGATTTTGCAGGTTTACAGGATTTATTAGAGGAATCTGAAAATCAAGTGGACGAATTGAAGAACAGCAAAGACGATAAACAGGGTAATGAGTAGTTCACTAAGTGTAAACATATCGAACAGTGTAGCATCCTCTCAAGGAAGCGGAAACAGGTCACCTGAGAATTTACAAGTACTTGGAAGAGTTTTAGATATAATACTAGATGAATCACATCCAGAATACGAAAATCAAGGTGGAGCTAAATCTATAAACGGAGTTTTTCTTAGAATACTAGGAACAAGGATGAATGAAGATACGGTTACAACTGGACTCTTTGCATACCATGGGAATACTTCGGTAAAAACCATACCTGTCGTAGGAGAAATAGTTAGTACTATAAGTTTACCTTCCTCTAGAAAAGGAGGAGAGAATAACATAAAAATACTTTACTACCTAGATGTTGTAAATATCTTTAATCATCCAAATCATAACGCATACTTAGATGTTTTTAGTGAAAATGAAACAGATGTTACAAGTGGTGGTAAATTTCTAGAAGATACAACAGTTAACCCTACACGTATAGCGTTAGGGGATACCTTTATTGGAGGAAGACAGGGACAATCTTTTAGGTTCACAGGAGCAATAGGATCTGCTAACCCTTGGATAGATAAGACAAATGTAGGATCTCCCTTAATGATATTATCGAACGGACAGAAAGAAGCAGACACTCCATTCGAAACAGTGGTAGAAGATGTAAACGAAGATAAATCCTCTATTTACATTTGCGCAGATCACATCATACCTTTAGTGCCGAGTAACACATTTGATACTACCTATAAGAACTTACCGGAAACAGTAGATACCTTTAAAGGTAATCAGGTTTTACTGAGCACAGGAAGATTGATACTTAATACAAAAGATAGCGACCTATTAATGTTTAGCGCAGAATCAGCAGGAATATCGGCTAAAACTATTCACCTGGAAGCAAAAGACTCTATGTACTTAGATGGACTTGAAATCATATTAGGAGAAAAAGCAAAAGATCTTCCTAAAGGGTTAAGAGAACCGGTACTGCTAGGACATCAAACAGAAACATTTCTAAACTACGTACTAGACATACTTCAAGGAATGGCTACTGATATGTCTACAGCGGCTACAATTAACGGATTACCGATACCTTTACTCAATAAGAGAGGTGCACAGACACTTCCAATAGTTGCAAAGTTAAAAACAATGATAAACCCGTCTGGAAAGTCTAGTTTAAAATCAAAAAAAGTATTTACCGAGTAATGGCAGAATTCAAATCAAAAATATCAGCAATAGCTGCAAGTCAATTAGGAAAATTGCAAGGACAGTTAGAGACTAGGTTACTGGTTGAAGCACAAGTACTCCTTAAGAAAATACTGGAAGACTGTAATAATGCTCCAGAACTACTAAAAGCACTTAACACACTAAACTCACTACTTACAGTAATCGGTAAATTTGAAGATAAGGTTTCTAAGTTTGCAAAAATGACAGACAGTTTAATACCTATATTAAAGCTAATTAAAACAGTCATTAATGTAATTAAGAAACTGCCAATACCGACTGCAGTACTGGGAGTAGGGATTCCGGTAAATATTCCGGTAAACTTAGCAGACAAGTTAGCAATGTTATCTAGAGTACTAGAAAGTATAGAATCAGATATAGCAGCTCTATCAGCATTAGTAAAGAGTGTAGAACCTCCTATCGTGAAAGCTAGAATAACGTTACAAAGTATTAACATAAATGTAGCGACATGTATTGATGCAATAGAGGACGAAGAATCAAAACTATTAATTCTTTCAGAATTAACCAACATAACAAACCAGTACGGAAAAGATATTACAACAAACGACGCAGTGGACGTTAACTATATAACAGATAACAATTTTCCATTTAGAAGTGCATCAGGAAGAGATTATAAGTTAAGTATTATTGAAGTATCGGACGCAAGTTCGGTACCTAAGAGAAGAGCAGTTGCTAAGGATAACATCGGAGTAATTGTACTTCAAGGTGAAGCATCCTTTAGTTCATCTACAGAAATACTGCTAGACGAATTAAAATTTAGAATAAACAATAAACTTAATTAAACAAACTATTTATTATTATGAAACTAAGTGAACTAAGAAAAACCATAAGAGAAGAAGTCAAAAATGCAATAAGAGAAGAGTTGCAAGACATCTTAGTAGAAGCAGTTAGTATTGCAAGTAAACCTGATGAAGAAGATTTACAGGTTAAAGAAACACCTATCGAAGAAAGTGTAAAACAGTACACAGCTCAACCAGGAGTGAGCATGTTGGAGCAAACTAAGATGGAAATGACTCAACAAGACTATGCAAATGCAAGCAACGGAGGAAACAAGCCCAACTTAGCATCAAGTGCTGCAAGTCAATTAGGAATGTCAGAAGGAGTATCACCTTCTGGAGCAGGAATAGACATTAGTAACTTAGATTTTGTAAAAAAAGGTAAAGCAGTAAACAAAGCAGTTATAGCAAAAGACTTACTAAAGACCCCTTAAAAAATGGCATCAAACGCAAGAAAAATAGACCCTCTAGACTTACAGCCTAGGAAAGCAATTGGAGTATCCCTACCCTTTAGCGGTAATGCGGTATTTAACTCTACCTATCAAACAAAGGATGCTATTAAAGCGAACATAGTAAACTACTTTCTAACAGGGCCAGGAGAAAGGTACATGACACCGCAGTTCGGAACACCGTTAAGAAACCTTTTATTTGAAAACATAACTGACCAGTTACTAGATGAAGCAGAGGATTTGGTAACTCAAGGATTGGGAGAGTACTTTCCAAACGTAGAACCTATACGAATACTTGCAAAAAGTACACCAGATACAAACGGAATACAGATCTATATAAACTACGCGATAAGGGATACCGGAATCGAAGATAACATATCAATAACATTTGAACAATAAAAATGGCTCAAGATAGAAACATAAAATACGTTGGAAAAGAGTTTGGCGACTTTAAGAACCAACTAATAGACTATACAAAGAATTACTTTCCAGACACACATAATGATTTCTCCGAAACATCACCAGGAATGATGTTCATGGAAATGGCTGCATATGTGGGAGACATATTATCATTTTACCAAGACACACAGTTACAGGAAACATTTTTACAGTACGCAAAAGAACCTAGTAACCTGTACTCAATGGCATACATGATGGGATATAGGCCTAAAACAACTACCTCATCGAAAACAGTAATAACGGTATCTCAACTAGTAGGAGCAGATCCATCAACAGGAGAACCTAACTATGACCAAGCAATATACATTGCAGGAGGAGCAGTATTAACAGCTTCAGCTTTTGGACAAGAAAAGTTCTACATTGAAGACAGTGTTGATTTTTCATTCTCTGGAAAATATTCTCCAACTGAGGTTGGAATAGAAGAGTTAGACCCGTCAACAGGAGAGCCTACACTATTCACATTAACAAAAAAAGTAGAAGCAGTATCAGGAGAACTTAACGTTATATCTGAGGTAATATCGGAAACAAGAAAATTTACAACACTTACAGTACCTGGAACAAACATAATCGGAATTGTTAGTATTGTAGATGAAAACGATAATGAATGGTACGAAGTACCCTTCTTAGGACAAGACACAGTATATGTAGACACGGTTAATACGGGAACAAATAAAGACAAAGTACCAAGCGTATTAAGTCTTCAGAAGGTACCTAGAAGGTTCGTTAGTAGGTTAAATGCAAACAAAGAATTAGAGTTACAGTTCGGAGCAGGAATAGTAGGAGGAGACGATACAGTATTTACACCGGATCCAACAAACGTAGGACTTGGAGATGTAACAGTAGGAATAAGCAAGTTAGACAAAGCTTATGATCCTTCAAACTTTCTATACACCAAAACATACGGACTATCACCAGCAGCAGGAACAACACTAACAATCACATACTTAACCGGAGGAGGAGTTAAATCAAACGTACCTGCAAATAGCATAACAACAGTAGAAGCAACTAAATCCGCAACAGATAACACACATATAAACTCAGTACTTGTTAATAATGAATCAGCTGCAACAGGAGGAAGAGATGGAGACACTATCGAGGAGTTAAGACAAAACGCACTAAGGTCGTTTGCAGAACAAGGAAGAACAGTAACACTTCAAGATTATACAGTAAGAGCAATGTCAATGCCAGCACAGTTCGGATCAATAGCAAAAGTATTTGTAACACATGACGAACTTAGCAGTGAAAAATCTACAACAGATAGTATAATAGATAGTAACCCGCTTGCCTTGTCAATGTACGTATTAGCATACGACAGGAACAGTAAATTAGTATCAGCATCACCTGAACTTAAAAACAACCTTAAGACATATTTATCACAATATATGCTACTTACAGACGCGATCAACATAAAAGACACCTTTGTAGTAAATTTCGGAGTAGACTTTGACATACTAGTTAAACCTAATTATAATAGCCGAGACATATTACTCAAGTGTACAGAAGAACTTAAAGACCATTTTAAAATATCTAAATGGAACATAAATCAACCTATAAACCTATCTACAGTATATAGCTTACTAGACAGAGTTAGAGGAGTTCAGACAGTTCAAAAAGTAGAAATAGTAAATAAAGTAGGAGCAGGGTATACATCTTTTGCATACGACATAAAAGGAGCAACAAGACATAACGTCGTTTATCCTTCATACGACACTATGGTATTTGAATTAAAGAATCCAGACCAGGATATTAAAGGAAGAACAACAACATTATAAGATATGGCAGTTTACAGAATATTTCCAGAAAAAGACACATTCATACACACCTCAAACGTTAACGGAAATAGCGGAAGAGATGAAATATTAGAAATATCGAACACAGGAAAAGGTGTTTCTAGAGTTCTAATGAAGTTCTCAGACGAAGAAATAGCTAACGTTATCTCACTAACAGGAGAAGAAACTTATCAAGCAAACATAAAAGCATATTTAGCATATGCATCAAGTTTACCAGTAGACTATACATTAAATGCTTACCCGGTAGTTTTAGAAGGAGTAGCAGAGTGGACTAACGGAACAGGAAAGAAGGTAGACTTAGGACTAACAACAGGAACAAGCTGGAAATATATTGATACAGGAGTATCGGAATGGATAACAGTAGCACCATCAGGAGCAGATTCACACTACGAAGCTGCAAAAGAAGGTGGAGGAACGTGGACAGAAGACGTAAGTACAAGTGCAAGCCAAACACACCTAACCTCGTCAACACATGACTTAGATATAAACGTAACTACCGCAATTAACAACTTTCACAACAGTACAATCGACAATAAAGGGTTTGTTATAAAATTAGAAGACTCGAAAGAATTCGATAACAGTAACGTAATAGAACTTAAATACTTTTCAGGAGACACTAATACAATATACCCACCATTTTTAGAGATTAAATGGGACGACAGTACTTACGATCTAGGAACCCTAACAGAAATAGCAACAAGCCTTAACGTAGTAAGAGTTAAGAACAATAAAGGAGAATATCCAGACCTAGGAAAGCAGAGATTTAGACTTACAGTAAGACCTACATACCCAGAGAGAACATTTGAAACTACCTCTACATACTCTAAAAACTATGCACTCCCTGAAGAATCCACATGGGGACTAAGAGATGAAAATACAGAAGAGATGGTAGTGCCGTTTGATGCTGCATTTACAAAAATAAGTTGCGATTCAAAAGGATCTTATTTTGACGTATACATGGAAGGATTACAACCAGAAAGATATTATAGAATATTGATTAAGAGTGAAATAGACGGAAGCACAACAGTGCTCAATAATGCTAACATATTTAAAGTAGTACGAAATGGCTAACACAGTAAATATATTAAAGACAGTCTACAACAGTGCCAAACACGACACAATAGTAGATAAGGAATTTAAAACCTTTGTACCTCCTACTAATACTAGAGACAATGACACCGTAGAGGAGTTATTTAGAATCTATGAAAAAGTGTATTATTCAATACCAGCAGAAGGGGAAATACAATCACATAGGTACCTATTAGACAAGAGCTTAGAGATAGTAGATTACAAGAAGAACCTAGAAGAGATTGAACCTTTACTAAACGAAATAGCTCAACTACGATCACAACTACTATCAGCAAATCAACAAATACTAGACCTAGAAATTAACAACATATGACAAAGTACAGTTATAACATAAGCCCTACTGCTCCTATTGAGGATGAACACTTCGGAAACCTAGAGACAGTAGACAGCGATTTACTAGAGAGTTACGAAATAAATAATACCTTTGATATAGGTACAGATTTTATAGTTGCTAATTTTTACGAACTAGACAACACATTAATACATTCAGACGAGTATTACGAAAACTACTCAATAGTAGACGGAGGAATATCTAACAACCCAAATGAAGTTGAAAGAATCTCAATAGATGTAGAAAAAGATGTAAAATCGTATTCACTAGCAAATAAAGATTTAAAAGTATCTTATAACTTCCTAAACAATCCATATACTGGACAAAGGTCTGCAGAAGATTTTTACATTGAAGCAATCTCACCTGATAAAACAGAAGTGAGAGTAGTATCTTTAAGTTTAGATAAAACATCAGTTAAGGTAGCAACGGATATACTAATAAAAAGATTAACTGAAAGTTCCAACCACTTGGAGTTAAGAATATACACCGGAGATACCACATTTAGGAACATATTAAACGTAAGCATAGAAGAGTACAAAGAGACATATGCTGTTCTTCTAAAACTATATAAACCTTTAAACGGAACATTAAAAGTAAAAGATACATTAAGTATAGTTGAACATGTTTCGGATCCTATAGCATTTGAAGTAAACGTAGACATTACGGTAGAAGAAGTTACACCTCCGACTTTAAAAGGAGCAAACTTTAATGTTGCAATAGAAGTAGAAGCTACCGCTCCATCGCAATACCTTAACTACGAAGAGCTATTTAGTTCACCGACAACAAACACAAACAGAGAACTATCTTCAAAGTATAACGAGAAATCAGCAAAGATTAGCATCGACTATACAGACTTTGAAAACTTTATAAACTTCTCATCAGCAACAGAAAGACTTGCCAACTTCAAATACAAGTTACAACTATTAGAATCTCACCAAGCAAATATAGACATAGCATTAGCTATTCCAACTGCAGTAGCAGGAGTTGCTAGTACACAATTACATTACGAGAAACTAATAAAAGGAATAGTAGACAACTTTGATCACTACGAAAAACATTTATACTTTGAAAAAGGAGACGAATGTTGGCCAAAAGCTGCCGGAGATAAGCCATACGTTAACTTAGGCACAAGTACGACAGTAGGAGCAACTACATATACGTGGTACAACAACATGCTTAAAGTGGCAGACAGCTTTGATGCAAGTAACCCTGACCTATTATTAAATACAGTTCCAAGCTTCCTTAGAGACGATAGTGCAAATGCACCATACGAGATGTTTATTCATATGATTGCACAACACTTTGATAACTTATGGATTTATACAAAAAACGTAAATACAAAGTATAATGCAGATAATAGATTAGATACAGGAGTTTCAAAAGATTTAGTAGAAGACTTATTAAGAAACTTTGGAGTTAAACTATACACAAGTAATAAATCAACAGAAGATTTATTCAAGTACTTTACAAAAAACACATACGATACAAGTAGCGAAGATACCGGAACTAATCCAATAGACTTAATTCTATCAGGAGAACAGCAAGTATCCCAAAACGATTATCAAAAAGAAATATATAAAAGACTATACCATAACCTTCCACTATTAATGAAATCTAAAGGAACCGAAAGAGGACTTAGAGCATTAGTAAACTGTTTTGGAATACCATCAGACGTACTAACAATTAAACTATACGGAGGACAGTCAACAAGTGCATCAACATATTTAGGAGACGAAAAACCATTCACATCTTCATTAGATAAGATTAGAATAGTAGATACAGTTAACCTAACTGAAGGAAGCACATTATCGGAAAGTACTTCAATACTTAAAAACAGTAATGAACTCTCTCAAGATTTACATAGACTGGAGGTAGGGTTTTCACCAACAGATAATGTAAACAGCTACATAGTAGATCAAATAGGAGCTACAACGGTAAACATAGACGACTTAATAGGAGATCCTAGAGATACAGTTACAAACTCGTATGGAGCATTAAACACATATGCAAATACAATACTAGGAGACCTTACAAAATATGACGTAAAAGATTTCATTAGACTTATAAAATTCTTTGATAATGTAATATTCAGAATGATAAAAGATTTCGTACCTGCAAGAACAGTTACGGATACGGGTATAATTATTAAACCTCACTTACTAGAAAAGAACAAAGCTAAATCAGTAAAACTAGAAGTAACACAGCCGGAATACTATACAGAAGTGGAAGTTGGAACTGTAGAAGGTTCTCACGGAGAATCGGTAAAACATACAACAAGTCACGAATACAAAATAGATACTCCAATTGCAGTAAATGTAACTAAGCACGATAAGCAGCATGAAGAGGTAAAGTACACAGGAGAGTTTTCAGGAGGAAACATTAAAGCATCAGACGGAGAACTAAATAGAGATAACAGCATTAAGAGGGTTGACTCAATGGACCTATTTTACAATATAGGTGTATATGAACTACCGACTGTAACATGTACAGTAGAAGCTCTACAGTCAGGTAACTACCTATACAGTACGCCGGGAGCAAACATATCCCTAAGTAGTCTATTCTTTGGATTAGATTCTAGCTGGACCGTTTCCACAAGTAACGGAACACCTATAACACTTCCGTACTTTACATCAACATCGGTAAACAACTACGACACTCAAACATTAACAGCAGTTAATAGTTCATGCCCTACAGTAACAAGTACCATTGTATATGTGAATTGTAACTATAGTGTAAACACATCACAATCGATCTATACAAATATAGATCCTACATATGACTTAGAAGACTGGTTTAATATCCCACAGGGAGCAGTAGTAGTATATAAGGTTGACGGAACAGTAGTATCACCTCAGTACAGCTTCTCAGGAACTATAGGAAACACTCAAACACTTTCAATAGAAGACACAACAAACCCGTTATGTGGAGCAGAGGTAGAAGTTACTTTAACAAATTGCGAACTCCTCACCGCCAATAACGTAAACCTATGGAACATAGTTGCTGACACTACAACAACATCTCCCGGAGAAGTACAACTTAGTACAGTATTTACAGACGCATCTAACAGTACAACCTATGAGGTAAGGTACAGGGTAACTACTGAACCCGTAATAAAGTACGGAGTTTCAACAGTATATCAAGAGAACACACCTTGGACCGCTGTAGACAGTGGACTACTTTACGGAACTCATCCATACAAGTACTTAAAGGTAGATTGGATGAACCACAAAACAGCAGCAGAAAGCGAAATACCAACCTCACCTTCTTCTAATATCCAGGAATTGAAACTAAACGATACAATACAAATCCAGATAAGAGCAACAGAGCCAGGAATAGGAAACTGTACTGTTATTAGTGATCTATTAGAAATAGCGAACGGAACAACTACATTCTCTCCAGGAACACCAGTAGACTTAGGTTTTGCTTCAGGAGCTCCTATAACAATAACCCCTCAAACTGCTACAAACTCCCACCCACAAGCAGCATACGACCTATGCACATCAAGTACAGTAACTACATACTACGTAAACAGACATTTAATAGGAGATATAGATCAATACGACCTTAAAGAAGACGTTAGTGGTACAAACGCCGGAGCCGGATACTATAAACTTCCAAGCTCTAACAAAACCCACTACAGAAATGCTTCAGGGGACTGGAACGATATAAGCTACCCATTCCTACCGATAAACTGCTAATAAACATTACAACCAAATCAACATGACAGAAGAAATCTTCATACTTATACACACAACCGCTGCAACCGGTATTATTTACAATGATGACCAGATAAATATAAACACTACATCAACCGGAAACCCTAACGAAGTAGAACTTACAAGTATAGTGGTACCTGTTACTCCTTTACTTTTAAACGGCAGCACATCTGCTAATATAGAAACTGCTATACAGTACATGGATAACATAACATTTAAGCTAGCAGACTACGAAAACGGAAGTAGTATTCAACTTGAAATAGTAGACAGAACACATTACGAATCTGCAACCTACGATTTTTTCTACTTAAAAGTAGTTCCTAAACTACTAATAAAAACCTCACAGCTAGGAATATCACCGAACGTATACACCAGCGTAAGAACTCACATACCGGTACACTTATTTACAGAAATAAGCACACTTAATGAATACAGTCACTTAGTTAATAACGGAAACGAAAACAGAAAATCTAAAAGAATAAGGCAATCAGAAAGGTCAGAAACAGCAACAAACCCTACAAACCTCACAAACATACTTAACCTAACCGCAACCAAAGCATCTGTACAAGACAGCAACTACACCTCAACACCCTGGATAAACGCAAGATATAATGGATCAAAATCAACTACATCAAACTACGGAGGAGTTCCTCCATTTATAACAGGAACTTCCTTTATAGCAGAGGTAAGTGAGAGTATTGTATTAGATGCTGCAATATGTACAGCACCAACAGTAGGAGAGAGGAACTATAAAGAATACCTACACACCGGTAACAGAAAATATCCAATAGCAGAATACGAATCTCTTACGGTAGCAACAGAAAGTATAGTAGACATTCCTGACACAGTTAACGCAACACTTACATATACTCTTATAAACTCAGGTACAGCATTAAACAGGTCAATTAGTATAGGAGATGTAATACGTATGCGACATCTAGACACTGCTCCTGCGAGCAGCGGAGAACTATTAAGAGTGATATCACATAACTATGTAAACAGCACCATAGTAGTGGAGAGGCAATATGAGGGAACTGTAGAAACAACCACCAACGTAACTGTTCCCCTACTTTTACTAAAACCAGTAAAGGTATTTAGGTTAAACTCTAGCACCTCTAAACTCGAACTAGTAGAAAGTAGCAAACTTTACTTAGAAGATCAAAACAACATAGTATATACAGACGCATACGGAGTAGTATATGGAGAAGTGGAATGTACCTAGGGAGCAGTTAGCAAAAAGAATAAAACAGGATATTTATATAAAATAGAAAACAATAACATGGCATATTTAGACAATTCAATCGTAACATTAGATGCGATTTTAACAAAAAAAGGGAGAGAATTACTTGCAAGAGGAGACGGATCTTTCAAGATAACACAGTTTGCATTAGCAGATGATGAAATAGATTATACATTATATAATCCAGCGCATCCAAATGGATCTACATATTACGGAGAAGCAATTGAGAACATGCCAATGTTAGAAGCATTTCCAGACGAGACACAGACAATGAAATACAAGCTTACAACACTTCCAAGAGGAACCGCTAAGCTCCCTATTTTAGATATAGGGTACTCTTCTATAACACTAAAACAAGGAGCTGCACTATCAATCACACCACAAACACTAAACTACTTAGGTTCATCACAAACATTTGAATCAGGAGGATATGTTGCAACAATTGCAGACGCAAGAGTACTTAACAACTTTAACGGTGTAGGAATATCGACACCAGAAGCAGATAGACTAAACTCAACAACTACACTAGGTACAAATGTATCTAAAACAGTGGTAGGTACATCTATAAACACTTCTGCTACAACTGTTAACACGTTATTCGGAACTAACACAACACTTCAAACAACGTTAACGATAATAGGAAGAGATTCAGGAGCAAGAATTACAATTCCATTAAAAATAATTAAAGTAAACTAATAACATATGTCATTTAAAAGATTAGACTCAGACGATATTACAATAAGTGCAGAATCGGTAGTAGCACCGTTATGGTCAACAGGAGAAGTGAAATTGGAGAATTTCGAAACACTGCTGTCACAGACAACAGGACCTTCAGGAGATTTCTTCCACGAAGTTTACGAAGATGTGCCAACAACAACAACAGCAACAACACAATTTGCAGTTGCATATGGTAACTCAGACGGACTAGGAAGTAACCCTTATACAGTAGGTGCAACTGCAACCCCAACTAAAACAATATACGGACAGTATAGAACTTTAGTATATGGAGATGAAAACGGATACTTCTTTAACAACCCGACAGATCCTACACCCTCACCGGATAGTATTTATGTAATTTCAATAGATAGAGCAAAGTACAAAGAGAAATTACTTCCAGGATCGTTTAAAATGAACATAGGAACAGGAACTACTTTAGACCTTATAGACGATAGTCAATTGGTAGATACGGTATCTTATTGTGATGCAGGAAGAATTTACAACATAATAAAAGACGGTACAACAGATGTATACGGTAAATTTCTACCAGACGTTGGACTAATTGTACTTAACGGAGATATGTTAGATACGGACATAGCACTAGATACGGATATTGAATCTCCATACCTTACAAGTAACATCACAAAACTAGTAGACGAGCTAAACTCTATAGAATTACAAGCAGAAGAAACAATTTCTTCAAACTTTGTATTTGTTAGAGTTAGAAATAGTGAATTTAACTACTCAACTAATCCATCTAACATTTCTGCAACAGGAGAATTGTTACACGGAATAATGATAAACACACCACAGTCGTACATTACAACAGTAGGACTATATAACGATAGTAATGATTTAATAGCAGTAGCAAAACTGTCAAGACCGCTGCTTAAGGATTTTACGAAAGAAGCTTTAGTTAGAATCAAACTTGACTATTAATGAATGAGCGCTTACAAAAAACTAAACAGACAAGATTCCTTCATCTCAACATACACTGCACGTAAATCGTGGACTGTAGGTGAGACGGGATATTCTGCATACGGAATTAGAAACCTGTACGGAGAAAAAGACTCTACCAACACAAGTGATAAACTGTTATACGACAGTATTAAACATTTGTACTATAAGTACTTTAAAGACGTTGATACAACGGAAGTAACACCTTCAAACTTTTACGATAACTACAGACAATCCTCGACAAAAGAGGAAGGAAGGTATTTACTGGAGAACAAAGTAACAGTCTACAGTATTCCGAGAGAAGTATACGGAACACATATAGAACCTGGAACTGTGAAGATTTACGGTACAAACTACATGGATACTGGATATGTAGATAGTGGATATTTAGGAACAGATACAGACATACTACTAGATGACAAAGAGGGTAACCTTTACGTAGAGGGAAGTAGTCCTATAAAGTACGTAGGAAATGTAATATATGCCCACGGACATATAATATTCACGGACACAGAGACAGCAGGATACAAACAAGTGATTAACTCAGCAATGGAATGGAAATCAAACCAACCACTGTACACTCACAACTACCACTGCACACTTAAAGCATCAGAATTCAACCACACACTAAACAATTCTGCTTTACTAGACGAATACGGAGAAAAGACAGACAACGCAAAGGATGAAAACTTTCAACCGTACATTACAACAGTAGGACTTTATAATGATGCAAACGAATTAATAGCAGTAGCTAAAACAGGACAGCCGATTATAAAATCAGCAGACACAGACACAACAATTATCGTAAAACTAGACATATAACAACATGGCAATTACATTAAGACAATCTAAACAATCATCACTAACCTATGCAGATTTAGATAACAACCAGCAACAGTTTATACACGGATTAGGAGTGAATGGAACTAACCTTGAGATTAGCCGTACGGAATTAGATAGCTCTAACCCGCCACTAGCAGCAGTAGTAGTAGAATCTTTAGATTTAAGCGCAGTAGCAACTCTACCTCAACTAATGACACTAGCAACAAACACTATAACATTAGTAGGAGGAGGAACAGTAGACATAAGTGCAGCAACAGCAGTAGCAGCAAATACCACACACGCATCTTCTACACACATCTCACTAGGAACAACCAGTACAACTGCACTAGCAGGGAATACGGAAGTAAATAACGTATCAATATCTAACCTAGATACTGCACTAGCAGCTTCTCAAATTCTTTCATTAGGAGACTCTACAACACATATAGAGATAGAAGGATCGATAACGGATATAAGCGGAGATGAAGGAATTAACGGACAAGTACTAAAATCAGTTACAGGAACAGGTTCAAATAGACACGTAGAATGGAAGGATGCGATAGAGGAACCAGACCTACTTCACGTACTTAGCGGAATAAGTCACCAGTTAGTGCAAATAGGGCAAGCAACTACTGTAGCAGTAGGGGTAGGAACAGTACCGGACACAACTGACGGCGTAAAACTTGACGTAAACGGGAAAATTAGAACTACAGCAACAGTGTTAACAAACTCGGATAGAAGCTTAAAAGAAGACATAAAGACTGTAGAGGATCCACTAAACGTAGTAAGAAGCCTAAGAGGAGTAACATATAAGTTAAAGTCTACTCAAAAAAACGATATAGGAGTTATAGCACAAGAGGTAGAAGAAGTACTTCCTGAAATAGTAGGAACAGATAGTAAAGGACTTAAATCGGTACAGTATTCAAGCCTTATAGGAGTACTTATAGAAGCTATAAAAGCACTAGAAGAAAAAGTAGACATGCAAGGATTAGAGATTAAGGAATTAAAGAACCTTTAAACGATACTAAAAAACAAGTTATATGAGTGTAATAAAAACACACCCCGCCTGGACCTATCAAGAAAAACCAGTAAACAGTTTAGAAGATTTTCCAAAAGGAACTTACGGATTTATTTACGAAGTGCTTCATAAGGTATCAGGAATGAAGTACATAGGAAAGAAGGTACTCTTTTTTGAAAGAAATAAAGTACTAGGAAAAAGAGCTTTAGAAGAACTAAAGCAGGAAAGAAAAGATAAAGGACTAAGAGGAAGAACACCTCTTAAGA
>Ga0308006_10000132_pt1 | contig 31372 bp, 23 predicted proteins | sample Neamet69_FD_203150 | JGI IMG/M metagenome (GOLD analysis project Ga0308006, IMG submission 203150) | Marine microbial communities from water near the shore, Antarctic Ocean - #69 | ecosystem: Environmental > Aquatic > Marine > Unclassified | place: Southern Ocean | collected 2014-06-07 | reverse complement strand
CAATTTCTTTTGCGCCATGACCAACTCTTCCAAAACCAGTTAATACGACTTTAAAATCATTAGGTAATTTTACATTTTTCAACTCTGCTTCAAATTCAACGCGATCTTCACATTGATTAGCAGGCTTTAAGTTGTAAAGGTTATGTTTTTTACCATAAGTTAAAAAACCATTATAACATCCTACAATTCCAGCATATCTTCCAAATCCAATTAGTCTTGACCCATTTGGTTTAGTTAGTACTTCATAATCAATTAATTGAATATTTTTGTCAAGTATAGTTTGTAATAATTCTCTATTATAAGGTTGCTCTTTATAAGTGTGAGAAAAGAATAAGTAAGTTTTATTAGGAATTAAATCAGGTTTATTAACTTCTTTTACACCAATTAAAATGTCACAATCAGACACATCTTCAACCATCTTTAAACCTAATGCGCTGTAAGCATCATCTGAAATTTTTCTAACTTGACTAGTTTGAATAATAACTTCAACATTAGGAAAACGTTTTTGAAGCTCAATACATTGTATTGGCGTTAAAGGAACACGTTTGTCTGGTGGGTTTTTACCCTCTCTTATTACTCCTAACTTCATAATATTCAATTTTAAAAACACGAATATACTGATAATCGTATATGTTTTGAGTTATATGCATCATATAATTAGAAGTTTTATATTAATAATAGTTTTAATTAACAAAAAATCAAGTTTTGAAAATTGTTTATATAAAATGTATCCGTACTTTTGTATAACATAAAAAAATGGGGTTGACTTGGATTTGACTGTAACTGTTTTGGAATGTAAGCATGTCGACTAACGAGCATACTGTCGTAAAATATTAGTTCACAAACAGAATAATTGACAACAATAATTCTTACGCATTAGCTGCGTAGTCCAAGACTTAGTCTGACTACTCTTAATTCCACCAGAAGTTTAGTACGGGGAACTAATCATCCTCAAAAAGGCCCGTTCAGAGTCGTTTTGATTCAGGGTGTTATAATTCTGAAATAGCTTTAAGGGTGTCTTGACCTCATTGCGAAATAAAAAGACTTAGATTTAAAGTAGGGTGTTTGTGTCCAGCTTTAAGTTGAAATTAAATCACACTCTAAACATGTAGAAAGCTTTTTAACTCATTGCTTGGACGCGGGTTCGATTCCCGCCAGCTCCACATTTCGACTCTCGTATCTTTATGATGCGAGAGTTTTTTGTTTTCTAGAATCTATTATGATTTCAAATCTTATATTTGGTGTTTAAAAAAGAAGAATTTAAAAACAAAATATTAACTTTAGTCTATGTATGTTCCTTATAAATATCGGGATGAGAGTTTATCTCATTATAAATCCTACTAAACATAAGAAAACGCTAACATAAATTGAAAAAAACATTGAAAAAAAGTTTCTCTATGAAATCAAAAATTAAACTAACGCCTTATATTAGAAATATACTTTGGTCAGCCCCGTTATATTTTCTGGCGCCATTACCATTTTTTATTCTGGCTCATTTCATAGATATTAAAATTGAATATAGTTCTGTTTTATTTGGTGTACTTGGGTGGTGGTTGGCTTTACTTTTACGGATACCAATAATTCTTTTTTTAAAATTTAAAAAAATTGAACAGAAAAAGTCTAATAAATTGATTGTTGGGTTTTCTGGTCCCACTGAAGAAATTACTCGGTTAGTTCTACTTTCAATAATTGGTCTAAACGCTCCTGATGCTTACTCAGTTGGACTAGGGTGGGCAATGATTGAAGTAGTATATGCTCTAATACAAATCATTGGAATAGGAGTGCTTGAACAAAAAGATGGTACTGAAGCAGAGGAGGCAAAAGAACTTATGAAACAAATGGGAATGGACAAATCCTTAGCGCCTAGTACTCCCTTTTGGGGAGCCTTAGAAAGAGTTTCAGGTACTGCTGTTCATATTGGGTTCAGTATTTTATTAGTATTCAGTCCGTTTGTGATTATCTTAACAATACCTTTACACAGTTTTATCAATTTTTTTGTGGTTAAAATGAATAAAATATCAATTCCTAAATCGCAAGTCAGTTTTTTAATAATTGGATGCGTCATTTTTCTCATAGGTATTTTACTGATATAACTGAAAATGAATTAAAAGGAGTTACATGAAGATTATTAAAAAATAGTAATCTTAAAGTGATAGTAATCAATAAAATAAGTTTATAATGGAATTACATATAAAAACAAAAGAGCAACAACATAGCGTATCAATTTTTGGAGGACGACTTCTTGAAAACAAACCTTTATCTGGAGACCGATTATATTCAAATCTTATTTATTGGGCAAATGTTGAAGCCTTTGATGAGGGAACTTTTCCAATGCATCCACACGAAGGAATTGAAATACTAACTTTTATTTTTAAAGGTGGATTAGAACATTTTGATACAGCAACAGAGAAGTGGACACCTCTTCCAGCAGATGCTGTTCAGCATATTCAAGCAGGAAGTGGTTTGCAGCATTCAGAAAAATATATAAAAGGCTCAAGAGCATTTCAAATTTGGTTTAATCCAGACTTTAGTAAATCATTAAAAAAAGAACCTAATTATAAAGATTATCAAGCAGACTCTTTTAAGTGGGTTAAGGAAAATGAAATAGAAGTAAAGCATTATGTTGGTAAAGAGGCGCCTATTCAAACAGATGCACCAGGAATTTCAGCGAAACGATATAAAGTTCCTAAAGGAAAGCATTCATTAAATTTTGATCTTGACAGTTTTCACTCTTTGTACTTGATGGAAGGGGAAATTAATATTGAAGGCAATGCTATGGAAAAAGAAAGTTTTGTGAAAATAAATGGAATTGAAAAAATTGATTTTATTGCTTCAGAGAATAGTGAGTTATTCATTTTACAATCACCCTTAAAAATTAATTACAAGAGTGGACATTAAAATAAGATTATAACATTGTGCATGAATTATTGGGTATAAGTTATTAAATGAAAGTTTACGAAAAACTGAAAATTGAGTACTCGTAAATGCTTGTTTTTTTAGTACTTATGTGTACTCACTTAATTAAATATTCAATGCAATAAATAATAATTTAACTCGTTAGTTAGACAATATTATAATCTATTCGATATATGTTTAAAGTAAAACTACCTATATTAATTTCTCTTATAGTTATCCTGAATTTACTAATTTACTTTTGGGCATATTTTACGATTCAACCGTCTGAAACAATTTTTGCAGAATGCGCAAGAAACTCAGGGAGAACTTCTGCAGCCATTAATTTAATTCTATTGTTAATGCTAGGGTACTATGGCTTAAAGACTATCTATAGAGATAAATTCAAAATGAAAGCTTATCAAATTTTAATTATCTTATTTACTGTTAATCATCTTATACATTTATTATTTGTTTTTCAAAATTTCAAATTGCAAGAAATGGAATTGAATGTTTCCGAGAATATTCACGGATTTTTAACCTTTATTTGCTTAATTCTCATTCCTATAATAATATTCTCATATAAAAATCTAAGTAAAGTTCTCTATAGTCTGACTTTAATTCATTTTTTCAATATTACTTATTTCATCAGTATTTCATTTTATGCTCGTTACAAACCTGAAGATGATGCATATCTTCATAGAATTGGAATTCTTGTAATGATAACTGCTATGTTATATATTCTTTATAGAGTTATTATAGAACTATTAATAAATAAAAAAATAGATAATAATGACTAAAATCAATATAGATTACGTTTCTTAACCTGAAGTTTATAGCTTTAAAAATGAAAAGATAAAACAATACTGATAACTGTTGGTTATTTTTTTTGGATAAGTATTTAATCTAAAATTTAGTTACTTTTAATTTGTACAAACCATAGTTTAAGTATTAGGAAATATATATAAAAATGAACTTTATCTTTTAGACTGGAAAAGATAAAATCAAAATGTTTATATTTGGCTAGAAGATATGTAAAAGGCAAACGATTAAACACTTCTTAGCTTATTATATACTTAACCTTTAACTACAAATAAATGAAAAATAATATCTTAAGAACAACATTACTAGCAATTGCTATTCCTACACTGTATGCCGTTCTTTTAAGAATAATATTTGGTGTAAAAACATGGGGAGATATGTTTGGGGTAATGACTGTAACCTTTTTATTTGTATTACCTACAATTGTTGGTGCATTGACTGTTTATTTATCAAGTGAAGAGAAAGCAAAAAAACATGCTTATAGGGTTTTTGCACCTTGGGTACCAATATTTTTATTTCTAATCATTACTATTAGCCTAGCTATAGAAGGTTGGGCTTGTTGGTTAATGATTTTGCCTTTGTTTCTTGTTTTTGCTTCAATAGGTGGTTTTATAGGTGGTTATCTTAAATTAAGACAGAGAAATGATAAATTAAATATTTCACTACTTATATTACTACCATTTTTAATTTCACCACTTGAAAATTTAATAGAAACAATTCCAGGTACATATAAGGCATATACATATATTGATATTAATGCACCAGCTGAAAAAATATGGGATAACGTGACAAGGGTAAGTGAAATAAATGAAGGTGACGATAAAGGGTACTTAAGTAGTTTCTTAGGTTTTCCTAGACCTGTAAAGGCTGAGTTAGATTTTGAAGGCGTAGGGGCTTATCGTGAAGCTGTATTCACAAACGGTTTGGTATTTGATGAAACGGTAACAGAATATATTGATAATAAAAAAATGGTTTTCTCGATCAAAGCAAATACATATGAAATTCCCTCTACAACTTTAGATGAACATATATTGATAGGTGGAGATTATTTTGATGTATTGAACGGAACTTATGAACTTGAAGAATTAGAGAATGGTATGCAAAGACTTCATTTATACAGCCATTTTAAAATGAACACGACATTTAATTTTTATGCAGGTTGGTGGGGTAAATGGATAATGAAAGACATACAAAATAACATCTTAAAAATTGAGAAAAAACGTTCAGAAGTATAGTTTAAAGGTATATGGGGTTGTTAACTATAAGATTAACTGTGTGTGTTTAATGTATTGTTTATTAGTTGTTTAGTCGTGGGTTTTGTATGTGTATGTTAAGAGTGAAACAAAATAAAATAAAATGAAAAGATTAGTAATAGTTATATTATTTGGATTATCTCTAACAGCTTGTCATGATAGTAACTTTAATAATGAACAAGATGCTAAGATTCAAGAGTTAGAATATAAAATAAAACAATTATCCGACATTAAAGCCAAAGAAAGTCAACAATTTATCGAAGATAGTATTGCAAATGAATTAATAGAATCTGAAAATAAAATAAAGCAATTATCCGACATTAAAGCCAAAGAAAGTCAACAATTTATCAAAGATAGTATTGCAAATGAATTAATAGAATCTGAAAATAAAATATTTAATGATTTAAAATTAAAACATAAGTACGTAAGAGCAAAATTTATAAGTACATCTGATGGTGATTTCTTCTATTATTCTTTTATTGATGAAAATGGAAAATATTACACTTTCAATTTGTTAAAAGACAAGTCTTATGATTTACTAATTGTATTAGATTCATCTTCCGTTACGAGTATAAATCCAAAATACAAAAACAAAACCTTTGATATATTTTACGATATTGAAGCGCATGAATTATTTATGGATGATGCACGTGATGAGATAAATGGCATTGGAATAGTGGTTAAAATAGTTTTAGTTGACTAACAAACGCTTGTACCAAACTCGAAGAATAGTTAGTAAACCTATGTTTTATGTTTACTAGCATAAAAGGGTAGATTTAATTAATTGAAAGCGTAATTTGAATAGTCCTAATTTGAATAAAAATAAATGAGGATGATCCCTTTATTCAATAACCTTAAATGTATAAACAAAAACATAAGGTTGATCTTGTAATACGTCTGAACCATAACATTTTACCATTAAAGTTTTGTAGGATTCTCTAATCGTATTTAAACTAAAGTTTTCAGATAAATAATCATAATATACTAACACATTAGGAGCCGTTGAGTTAGGTTGACTTTTTATACCTTCCTTCTCTAATGCTTCATCTGTAATGTTAAACACTTTATCTAGTCTTACAGTTAATATTTCAATAACCGTTTTAGAATTCTCAATTGAAAGTATGTCCCCTTTAAAATATCTACTGAATTTTGTTAAAACCAATTGTAAAGCGGGGTAATCCTTATAATCGTTTTTAGAGTGATTGCAGGTTTCAAATTGGGTTTTAAAATCAATAGTATTTACTGTATTGGATTTTATTAATCGAATGGTTTGAGTTTTTATGCCTTTGTTAACTTGATGAATTAAATCGTCAAACATACTGATTGATTTCTTCATGGTTTTAGCGGGTAGCAATAATGTAGTTATTGTTTGTTTAGGTATTAAATAATACTAAAATAACGTGTGTTACAAATATATACAACATCTATAATTTTAAGGGTAAGTCTAATTAAATTATTTCTTACTGTTTATTTTATTTAGGCTTTTCAACCTGAAAATGTAGATGAATGTCTATAAAATCAAAAGAATTGTCGATTGTATATGGCTAATTAATTTATAATTTTCATATTTGTTAGATGTTTAAAACAAAGTTTTTAGAATTAAATTGGTTAAAAATTGGGGCTCATATTTCAATTTTGGTAATTCTGATGTTACTGCCAGTTCTATCTACTAATGAACTTAAAAATGGTATGGGACCAATTTTTAAAAGAAATTGGCTGCCCCTTTTCTTTTATGCTATCATTTTTTATTTAAATTATTTGTATTTAATTAAAACGTTTTTATTTAGTAAAAAATACACTCTGTTTTTTGTGTTCAATATCTTAATGATTTTAATTTTAGTATTTATAAATTGGAAATTTGTTGATATTAAACCACATCTCATACATGATGGTAAACCGTTTGTTGACATACTAAAACATCCGCCTAGACATTTACGTAAACCACCACCACCAAGATTGTTTTTTAATTTATTGAAAGTATTAGCTTATGTTTTTCCTATAGCGCTTTCTATTGCTTTAAAAGCCATGGAGAATAGGTTGAATCAAGAGGATAAGCAAAAAGAGATTGAAAAACAACATTTAGAAACAGAGTTACAGAATTTAAAATATCAGTTGCATCCTCATTTTTTCTTTAATTCATTAAATAACATTTATTCATTAATTGAATTATCTAAATCAAAAGCGCAAGAAGCAGTTCATGGTTTAAGTAAATTAATGAGGTATTTATTAAATAACAGTGGAACTCAAAAAGTGGCGTTAATTGATGAAGTTAATTTTTTAGAAAAATATATTCATTTAATGAGTTTAAGACAAAGTAAGATGACGAATACAAAAGTGGTTTTGCCCAACAAAAAGGAATGTCTGAATCTTGAAATTTACCCATTTTTATTAATGCCTATTTTTGAAAATGCCTATAAACATGGTGTGTCTTCAATTCATAATTCAAGTATAGAGTTTAATCTTAAAATTGAAAAAAATATTTTATATTTTGTATGTGAAAACCCATTATATACTAAAAATGAGCATGACAAAAGTGGGTCCGGTATTGGATTAGATAATTTAGATAAAAGGCTTGAAATTCTATACCCTAATCATTATTCGGTAACTGTAGACTTGAAAAACAAGACATATAAAACAACTTTAATTATTGAGTTATGAAAATTAATTGCTGTATAGTTGATGATGAACCATTAGCATTAGGCTTGCTTGAAAGATATGTTGATAAAACAGAGTTCTTGGAATTAAAAGGGAAATGTAATAGTGCTTTTGAGGCAATTAAAATATTAAATAATAATAAAATTGATGTTTTGTTTTTAGATATTCAGATGCCAGATATTAATGGACTCGAATTTTCAAAAGTTATTGACCCAAAAATTAAGATTGTTTTTACAACTGCTTTTGATCAATACGCTATAGATGGTTATAAGGTAAATGCTTTAGATTACTTATTAAAACCTATTAGTTATGATGAATTTGAAGCATCTGCTTTAAAATGTCAAGATAGTATTTTGTCTAGTACTTCGGTTGAACAGAATACACAACAATTTATTTTTGTAAAATCTGAATATAAACAAGTGAAAATTGAACTCAGTAATATACTTTATATTGAAGGTTTAAAAGATTATGTTAAAATTTGGTTGAAGGACCAAACAAAGCCTATCCTTACTATAATGAGTTTGAAGTTGCTAGAACAATCTTTGTCAACTAATTTTATGCGAATCCACAGGTCTTTTATTGTGGCCTTAGATAAAGTAACATCTTTTGAAAAAGGGCAGGTTTTGATAGGGGATTCAGTTAGAATTACTGTTGCTGAGCAGTATAAGAAAAAATTTAACATCTTTTTATCTGATAATTCGTTTTAAGAATTATCGCGTTTTTTGATTATATTTCAATCTATCAAAATTCGTATTTCATCTATGATTTTTAGTGAAACTTCTATTTTATACTAGGGTTTATTTATATTTTATTTAGCTTTAGTGTGTAATGTTAAATTAAAGGCATAGTTATTTTACAAAAAAATGATTATCCTTACAAAACAAAAAAGTTTATGAAAAAAGCAATTTTAATTTTTAATTTGTTTCTGGTTTCAGTAACATGGGGTCAATCTTTTGATGGGTATGTCTTATACAACAAACAAAACCAAAACACAACCTATTTAATTGACAAAGATGGTAATGCTGCAAAAACATGGAGCTGTAACACATCTGCTAACTATGCAGTATTGTTAAAGGAAGATGGTAACATTGTAAGAGGTGGTGTTTACGGTTCTAATCAACTAAACGGTGCTGCTATTGGTGGTGTTGTTCAAGAATATGATACAAATGGTGATGTAGTATGGGAATTTATATATTCTAATTCAGATCATGTATCTCACCATGATATAGCATTAAACCCAACTAACAATAGTGTGTTTCTAATTGCATGGGAAGTTATTTCTCAGGCTGATTTAATACAAGCAGGTTATGACGGCGCAACAAGTGAAAAGTGGGCACCTCATTTTGTTGAGGTTGAACCAGATGGTTCTGGTGGAGGACAAATCATTTGGGAATGGCATATTATGGATCATATGATTCAAGATTTTGATGCATCAAAAGATAATTATGGTGTAATTGCTGACCACCCTGAATTAATTGATATTAATCAAATTGCTGCTTCAGGTGGTGGCCCTGGACCTCCTGGTGGTGCAAATGGAGATTGGTTTCATTGTAATGGAATTGATTATAACCCTACATTAGACCAAATAGTATTTACATCTAGACATTCAAGTGAGTTTTATATAATTGACCACAGTACGACCACTGCACAAGCAGCAACTCATACTGGAGGGAATACAACTAAAGGTGGAGATATTTTATTTAGATGGGGTAATCCTTCTAATTATGATGCGCCAGGTGCTCAAATTGTTCCAGCAGCAGTTCATGATCCTAGATGGATTAAAGCTGGAAGACCTAATGCAGGTTATATTCAGTTTTTTAATAATGAAGGTAATAATGGAAGTTCAACAGTAGATATGATTAACCCACCATTAATTGGGTATAACTATGATTGGATTTCAGGTACTTCTTATGCACCCACTACTTATGCAAGTCGACATAATTGTTTAGATAATGCAAGTGGTCAATCAGCAAGTGATAGAATGTCAAATGGAAACATTTTTGTAGCAGTGTCTCATGAGTATATGTATGAAGTAGATGCTAATGATAATGTGGTATGGCAATATAATGCTGATCCTGCAAAAGCATTTCGTTACGAATGTGCATATGATGGAATTCAAAATTTATTAGGAAATATTTGTGGTTTAGGTGTTGATGAGAATAAGACTACTGAATTATCTGTGTATCCAAACCCTTCAAATGGTGAGATTACATTAGATGGAATCACTTTAAATGACTATACAGTTAATGTGATTGACATGCAAGGAAATATTGTGTATTCAGTTAATAACAAAACAAAACTTGATTTATCAATTTTAGCAAATGGCCTATATTTCTTAAAAGTGTTTAATGAAAATGGTGTATTTGCAATTAATCAAATTTCTTTAAATAAATAAAAGCTTTTGAAAGCAACATATTATTTTATAGTATTAATCAGTTTGAGTGTATTGACTTTAAAGGTCAGCGCTCAAACTGATTTTTATTCAAATAATTATATAAGAGAAGTTAAAATATACTTTCAAGAATCAAATTGGGATTACATTCTAGACAGTTTGTACATAGAGGATGAACAAAATAGAATGCTTGGCAATGTAAAAGTGGATGGGATACTTTATACTGATGTTGGGATTAGATACAAAGGGTTTAGTTCAGCAAGTATTAATAGGGTAAAGAATCCGTTCAATATTAAATTAGATTACATTAATAAAGATCAAAACCATGAAGGGCTTGATAAATTAAAACTTAGTAACGTAATTCATGACCCTTCTTTTGTTAGAGAAGTGTTAGCTTATGAAATTGCTAGAAAATACATGCCGGCTTCAAGGGCCAATTTTGCAAATGTATATGTGAATGATATCTTAATAGGGTTGTATACAAATGTGGAGTCAGTAGAGTCTGACTTTTTAAAGACTCATTTTGGTTCAAATGATCAACCTTTTTTTAAAGGTAATCCAGAGGCGTTAGATCTAAATGGAGAAAACTCTAACCTTTCAAATACTTATGGAGAAAACTTTGAAGATTACCAACCTTATTATGCTGCAAAGTCAGACAATACTAATGATTGGAGAAATTTATACGAATTTATAAATGTACTTAACACTGATGAGGAAAACATAGATGAAGTATTGAATATTGATAGAGCATTATGGATGCACGCTTTTAATTATTCAATTATCAACTTTGACAGTTACATTGGTTATGCTCAAAATTATTATTTGTATCAATCCGAAAATGGACAATTTAATCCAATTCTATGGGATTTAAATCAAGCTTTTGCAAGTTTTAGATTGACAGACGCTTCCACTTATTATCAAGGGTTTTCAGTTAATGAAGCTAAAACCTTAGATCCGCTATCACATTATTCAATTTTTTCTGTTTATCCAAGGCCATTAATGACAACATTATTTGCTAACTCAACTTATAGTAGAATGTATATTGCCCATATTAGAACGATAATGGAAGAGAATTTTAATAATCAAGACTACTATTTAAGAGCAACATTTTTTCAAAATCTAATTAGTTCAAGTGTAGCTAATGACACAAATAAATTTTATTCTATTGCTGATTTTAATGATAATATTGATGTCACAGTATCTGATTTAATTGAATATCCAGGATTATCGGATTTAATGGAGAATAGAGCTGTTTATTTATCTGATTATAAAGGCATCACTGGTGAACCAATACTTTTAAATACTACGGATTCAAATTATGATTTTGGTAGTGCCGTTAAATTTAAAACTAATGTTCTTGATGGTGATGAAGCATTTCTTTTTTATCGAAATTCATCAAGTCAAAAATTTACTCAACTTAGTTTAAATGATAATGGTGTAGATGGGGATGACGTTGCAGGTGATAATATGTATTCAATTCAGCTTGAAAACTGTGCTAATATAATACAATATTACTTTTATGCTCAAAATGATTCAGCAGGTAGTTTTTTACCAAAAAGAGCAGCTTATGAATTTTACACCATTTCAACACCTTTACCAGTAGGTGCTTTAGTTATTAATGAATTTGTTTCTGAAAATAATAATGAACATGCTGATGAAGTAGGTGTGTATGAAGATTGGATTGAGTTATATAATACTACAGATTATTATATCTCTGCAGATAGTTTAACGCTTGTTAATTCTATTGAAAGTGATGTTGAATTTAAACTAACAGGAAAAGTAATCCCCCCACACGAGTATTTAATGTTATGGGCAGATGATGATGTGAATGATGGAAGTCATCATTTAAATTTTAAATTAGATTCGGATGGTGAATTTGTTGGTTTAAAAAATACAGATGGAGTATTTTTAGATTCAATAACGTTCAACTCTCAAAACAAAGCATTTTCGTATGGAAGGTATCCAAATGGTGTAGGTGATTTTACTGAAATGTACTCATCTTATTCTGCTGAAAACATAGCGCCTATTGATGATGTATTTACGAGTAGCCTCTATTTATTTCCAAATCCAACACAAGATATATTCTATATACAAACGACTTTGGAACTTCCATACTTGATTAGAATTTTCAATGTAAATGGGACGTTTGTTTCTGAATTAGAAATTAATAATGAAGGAGTTATTGAACTAAGTACTGATCTGATGTCTTCAGGAGTGTATACGGTATCAATTATAAAAGATGAAACTTTAGAAACAAAAAAGATTACAATTATTCATTAAATAAAAGTAAAATGAAAAAAAGTATAATTATTGCAAGTCTATTATTAATGGCTCAAACAGCCATTTCTCAAACATTTACATCATATACTACAATAGACGGTTTAATAAATGATAACGTTTTAGATGTGAGTGTAGCATCAAATGGAAATGTTTGGTTTGGGACTCAATTAGGTGTGTCAGAATATGATGGAACAACTTGGACGAGTTATAATCAAGCTGGATATCCAGGTATGGCTGATGATAATATCTTATCAATATTTGTTGATAACGCTGGAGATACTTGGATAGGTACTGATTATGGAACAAGTGTTTTTAATGGTACTGCATGGACCACTTATACAACTACTGACGGGTTAGATAATAATAAAGTTCAATGCATTAATGAAGATGGCTTAGGAAATATGTGGTTCGGAACAATTAATGGATTATCAAAATTTGATGGCACTAACTGGACAACTTTTGGAACAGCTGATGGTTTACCATTTGGAGGTGTTAATTCTATAACTATTGCTACCAATAATGAAGTGTACTTAGGGACAGGCTTAAGTGGTGTTGCTATTTATAATGGTACAAGTTTTTCTACAATAACTGAAAATGATGGATTAATTAGTAATAAAATAAGAGCTGTTGCTTTTGCGCCTAATGGAAAACGTTGGGTTGGAACTACTGATGGAATAACGGTTTTAGATAATTCAAATTCATATTTAACAAACCATACTGCAATTTATACTTTACCTGCTCCTGACACTTTAAATCCTGTTGAGGATGTTAAAATTGACGGGAATGGTGTAGTTTGGGCTGGTATTTATGTGGATTATTTAGTGACAGAAGGTGGTGTTTGTGCTTACAATGGTTCTCAATGGTTTGAATTTGATGTAAGTGATGGAATTGCAGGTCCAGTTATTAGAGCATTAGATATTGCTGCTAATAATGAAGTTTGGGTAGCAACAAGTACTGGTGTAACAAAAATTGGTGAACATTCTTTAGGAATTCAAACACAAGATGTTTTAACGCTTAATATTTTCCCTAATCCTTCATCTGATAAGTTAACCATTGAATTAACTGAAACGAATACTAATTTGGAAATTGAAATTTATTCTATTGCATTAAAAAAGTTAATGTCAATTGAAGTGTTTTCAGGACAATCAACTGTTGAGGTAGATATTTCAGATTTAAAAGTAGGTATGTATATTATTAAAGTTGGAGACATCAGTCAAAAGATTATTAAAATATAAGTATTAAAAAACCCATTTAGCAGCTAAATGGGTTTTTTAATACAAGCTTTTTGTTGGTTACCAACCTAAAATCTCATCAACTGTATTGAATGAAATAGCATGGTAATTTGGTCTCGCTTTAGCATAGATTGCTTTTGCTAAACTTAAGTTTATTTCAGTTTTTGCTAATTCAGTATAAATTGGTTCTAAAAACTTACGTCTTCCAACTTCAATTAAAAAAGCCTCCATTGATGCATTAACAGCTGTGTAGCCCTTTCTAATAGATTGAATGTACCATTCAGCCATTACTTCTGAATTACCTCTGTTTGTCATATTAAAGGCTTTGTCTAATTCTGCCATTTTTTTAACAGATGTTCCAGCAGGTATTTGTCTAATAAATCTAATCCACTCTTGTGTCGTTAGTGCTTCTTTATTTATGTTTAAATCGCTAATTGATTTCATTTCAGGAATCAGTAATGCTTTAGCATCAATAATTTTAAATCTCTCAGATTCAATTTTGACACAACTTTCAGGAATACCTTTTTCAAAAATCCATTCATCCATATTGAAATCAGAATTATTTGGTGTTAATAAATTTTCATTCGTGTAAGCTATAAAATCTTCAGTAGTAATAGTTTGAAATGCATGGTGGTTAAAATATCCGTTAATAAATACATCAAACTTCTCTCTACCAACAGCATTTTCCATTGTCTTTAAAAATAAAGCACCTTTCACATAAGCAATACCGGTCATACCGTCATCAGGATTTCTACCTTTTAAATCTAATTTTAAATGCGTATCTTCTGGATGTGAACCAGATAAAATATCATCATTTTCATGTAATAATTCTTGATATTCAATAGACAATAACATATCAGAACGTTCAGTTCCAAATATTTTCTCCATAATTCTATTTTCAAAATACACTGTAAACCCTTCATTCAACCAAAAGTCATCCCAAGTGGCATTAGTCACTAAATTACCAGACCAAGAGTGTGCTAACTCATGTGCAATTAATGAGACTAAAGATTTATCTCCAGCAATGATAGTAGGTGTGGCAAACGTTAATTTTGGATTCTCCATTCCGCCAAAAGGAAATGAAGGCGGTAATACTAAAATATCAAAACGACCCCATTTATAATCTCCATATAATTCCTCTGCTGCAACAACCATATCTTTTACTTCTGGAAATTCATTTGCTGACTTTTCTAACATAGAAGGTTCAGCATAAACACCAGTTTTACCACCTAAGTCTTTAAAAGTAATATCACCAACAGCTAAGGCTATTAAGTAAGAAGGGATTGGATTAGTCATTTCAAAACTATATGTTCCATCTTCAGACTTTTCAGTTGGGTTTGTTGCACTCATTAATGCCATTAAGTGACTAGGTACTGTTATGTTTGCTGAATATGTAATCCTGTTTGATGGAGAATCTTGACAAGGAATCCATGATCTAGTTAAAATAGCTTCACCTTGTGTAAACAAAAAAGGCTGAGTTTTACCTGCTGTTTGTTGAGGTGTTAACCATTGTAATGCCTCTGATTCAGGAAAAGTGTTATAAAATAGTGTTACAGATTTAGTGTTTTCATTAATAACTACAGCTAAAGCATTACCTAATAATTCACTTCCTTCAGATACTGTAAAGGTTGTTTCTTCAGTATCATTCAATAATACTTTTGATACAAGGAGTTGTTTCGTGTCAAAAATAATTTTTGTCGTTTTTTTTGAATTGTTGATTGTATGTTTAACAGAACCAATTAATGATTTAGTATCAAAATCTACAGCTAAGTCTAAATGTAAATGAGTTGTGTTTACTTCATTCATATTAGCATAAGAATGTAAATCGGTAACTTCTGCTTTCTCTATTAAATCAGTCTGAATTTCTTTTGTAAGTTCAGATTTAGGTTGAGAACATGCTATTAATACTATAAAGATACTTAAGGGTAATATGTTTTTGATACTCATTTAGTCAGTTTTTAATACAAATATACATTAATAATAATGATAGTATTTGTTTTTTTATAAGAACAACTAATTAAAAGAAACAAGTACGCTACGCTATTAGATATTGGTACGCTGCGCTTTTAGTACGCTTCGTTTTTAGAAACAAGAAACAAGACAAAAAACAAAACAAACAAGTCACGGCCTCTCCCTTTGGGAGAATGAGCGGTGCGCTGAGCCTGTCGAATTGTGGAAATACAACACATTAATACAAAACAACTAATTAAAAGAAACAAGAAAATAAGAGGGAGCTTAATGTCAGTTCGAGTATTTTGAGGTACGAAAAATGTATCGAGAACAGAATGGCATGCTAAATTTTTATCGAAGTATAAGCGCTCTGATTATAACAGAATTAAAAACATCTTAAAGAAAGTAGCATATAAAATAATAGTAAATATTAAAATTTTTAGTGAAATACTAAAGGCTGTATGTAATTTATTTTTTGTAATTTCAACATCTATAAATTTAAGAATTATGAGCGATATTAGTATAAAGCCACATCAAAAAGAATTATTTGGACATCCTATTGGACTATATGTTCTATTCTTTACAGAAATGTGGGAAAGATTTTCATACTATGGGATGAGAGCTTTATTAGTACTTTATATTTCATCAACAGTTGGTGACGGTGGTTTAGGTTGGACTAAAGCAAGCGCTATTGAATTATACGGATGGTATACTATGTTAGTTTACGTGATGTCTATTCCTGGAGGAATTATTGCGGATAAATTCTTAGGACAAAAAAAATCTGTTATGTATGGCGCTGCAATTTTAGTTTTAGGTCATGGTATATTAGCAGTTGAAGAGATGTGGGCTTTTTATACAGGTTTAGCATTAATTATATTTGGAGTTGGAATGTTAAAGCCAAATATCTCTACAATGGTAGGTGGTTTATATAAATCTGGTGATGTAAGGAGAGACAAAGGATTTACTATTTTTTACATTGGTATTAATATAGGTGCTTTTTTATCTGCAATTATAGTTGGTTATGTTGGTGAAACTTACGGATGGCATTATGGATTTGGATTAGCAGGTGTTGGAATGTTATTTGGTCTTTTTGTATATATTAAAGGTCAAAAATATTTAGCTCATGTAGGTGATTTTATTGGGAACTCTTCTTCTAGTAAAGATAAAGAATTGATGTCTAAACCATTGACTAAAATTGAAAAAGATAGGGTCTTAGTTCTTATTATATCGTTTTTAATTATTATCGTATTCTGGGGTGCATTTGAACAAGCTGGAGGTTTATTAAATATTTATGCCAATGAAAAAATTGATAGAAATATATTTGGTTTTGTAATGCCAGCTACTTGGTTTCAGTCTTTTAATGCGTTATTTATTGTATTGTTTGGTACTTTTGTTGCTGGTTTTTGGGCAAAGAGAAAACTTAAAGGTAAGGAAACATCAACATTGTTAAAAATGGGATTAGGTACTATTATTATGGGACTAGGGTTTTTAGTAATGGTAGGAGCTTCAAAAGAAGCAGGTTCTTTAGAATTTGGTACTGCTAGTTTCTGGTGGTTAACAACTGCTTATTTATTACATACAATTGGAGAATTGTTTGCATCCCCAACTGCATTGTCATTCATTACAAAATTATCACCTGTTAAATATGCTTCAATTATGATGGGAGTTTATTTTGCTGCTACTGGATTTGGAAATAAATTAGCAGGCTCAATAGGAGAAGCTTCTCAGTCAGAACCAATTCGAATAGAATTTGTTGCGCAAGCTTCTGATGTTGCACAATATAATAGTGCAGATACGTTGATTGCAATAGATAAAGGGTTTAAAATTAAATCAAATATCTATATTGAAAATGGAGAGTTTATAGCTACTAATTATGAAGACGGTTCTGATTTAAAAAATTTATTTGATTTTGCTGTAGAAACTAAAGGATTAACAGCTGATAAAATTAATGAGTTACAAACTGAAAAAGAAAATGAAATTATACTTGTACTAAATGAATATGAAGCTACTAAAGAAAATCCGTTACATGCCTCTTTTAAATTTGAAAAAGATGGTGAAGCTGTAAAAGTGAAAGTAAATAAAGGTGATGGTAAAAATTATGAAGGTCAATTTATAATTGAAGAAGTTCAAAATGAGAAAGAATATAATATTTTCTTATTTATTTTTATTTTGACTCTAGTTTTTGGTCTTTTAGTAATCTTATTACTTAAACCATTAAAACGTTTAACGCATGGAGCTGAAGATAATGAAGTTGAAATGCATAATGATGAAACTGAAGGTTTTGAATTAGCAGACGATTAAGAATTAAATAATATATTAACAATTTAAATAAGGGAAACCAAAAACAAAAAAACAACATGGCAAGTACATCAAAAAATCCAAATTTCTTTGACTCGCAAGTATTAGGACATCCATCAGGATTGTTCGTACTATTCTTTACAGAAATGTGGGAAAGATTTTCGTTTTACGGAATGAGAGTATTATTAGTTAACTTTTTAACAATGGCAGCCATTGGTGCAAACCCAGGTTGGGAATGGACAACAGAAAATGCTATGGCATTATTTGGAACATATGCAGGATTATTATATTTAACACCTATATTAGGTGGTATTATTGCTGATAAATTTATTGGTTACCGTTGGGCTGTTGTAGTTGGAGCTCTATTAATGACTGCAGGTCATGCCTCTATGGCTTTAGAAACTGAGTTTTCATTATATTTTGGTTTAGCATTATTAGTTATTGGTACTGGTTTCTTTAAACCAACAATGACTTCTATTATTTCTGAAATGTATAAAGACACACCAGAAAAGAAAGATGGTGCTTATACTATTTTCTATATGGGAGTAAACGCAGGTGCATTTTTCGGAATGTTATTATGTGGTTATTTAGCTGAAAAAGTAGGTTGGAGTTATGGTTTTGGATTAGCAGGTGTATTTATGTTATTAGGAACATTACAATTCTGGTTATCTAAACCTTTATTTGGAATGATTGGTGAATTACCATCTAAGATTAAAGCTGCTGCAGCACTTGAAAATAAAGAAAATAATATTGAAGTAAAAGAAGAAGCAAACCCTAATCCTTTTACTAAAGTAGATATTGCTTTAATTGTGATTACAGCGACTATTGGATTATCTTATCTATTAAATGATCCGATTTCAAAAATTGCCGGATTTAACATGTTTGATTTTGAATTGTTTGGTTTAGGTGGTTCTAAAGTTGTCATCTTATCAGGTCTTGTGTTGTTCTTATTCTTAGCATTTTCAAGAATCTTTAGATATGAAAAAGTGGTAAGAGATAGAATGATTGCTTTTGTGATTTTTGCTTTCTTTACAGTATTCTTTTGGTTGTCTTTTGAACAAGGCGCATCTTCTTTAGTATTATTTGCTAGAGATTCTGTTGACAGAGTAATGACTGGTAGTGCAGCAACAGCTTTTAATATTGTTAATGCTTTATTAACTATTGTACCATTGGCTATTATTACTTGGGTGTTGTACTTATTATGGAGGAAAACATTCAAAAAAATTGCTGGATCTAATATCGTATTAGTAATTTGTTTTGCCGGATTATGGGCAATTGTTGGTTGGATGTTAAATAGAGATTTTAATACAAAGGCGTATGAAGTAACTTATGAATATTACGAAAACGCTATAACTAATGACAATAATGAGTTAGTTTTAGATGAAGAGGGTAATAAAACATTTGAAAAGATAGCTATTTCTGAAGGAGTGGTTGTTGATGCTTCTACAACAATATTAATTGATACTGTTACGGTTGGTGAACAAATTGAATTAATTGCAGGAACTGAAATAAATATTATTCATAAGAATAACGAAAAAACAGAATTTTCATATTTAAATATGGAAGCTTTAGCTAAGGCTAAAAAGAATGCATTAGATAGAGGTGTCGCTAGTGAAGTTATTACTGCTGAAGTTTTAAGATTGAAAGGAAATGAAGTTGAGATTACCGTAAGTTGGTTCTCAGTATTAAACTCATTCTTTATTATTGCATTTGCATCTTTATTCTCTAAATGGTGGGAATCTAAGTATAACCCATCTGCAGTTGGTAAATATGCATTAGGTTTAATTATTATGGCAGTTGGATTTGGTTTATTATCGTATGGTTCTCATAACCTTGAAGGTGGAGCTAAAGTAAGTATGATGTGGCTAGTATTCGCTTATTTATTCCATACATTAGGTGAGTTATGTTTATCACCTGTTGGATTATCTTATGTAAGTAAGTTAGTACCAGCTAGAATGATTGCATTCATGTTTGGTATGTGGTATTTAGCTATTGCAATTGGAAATAAATTAGCAGCTGTATTAGGTGGTTTAATGCCAGAACCTAGTGCTGATGGAGGTGGAAATGGATTATCTGATTTCTTCTTAATATTTACAATTGTACCTTTAGTAGCAGGTTTATTAATACTAGCTTTAGGACCATTAATGAAAAAGTTAATGCACGGTGTTAAATAATACCAAGCATAAATAATATATTAAAAATGCGCTTTCAATTTGGAAGCGCATTTTTTATATACTATCAATTCTGTTCTAAATGTTTTAAAATTTATCTTGTAAACTTATTGTTTATTCTTGTTAAGGAGGTAAGCTATTGTATAGGGGGTATTGTTCATCAGTTTAATTTTTTAGTGTTTTTCAAAAAAATGTAGCGTTAAATGTCAATACTGTTTGAGGTCAGCCATTGATTTTTTTTTAAAAAAATCATAGATGGCGTTTCCGAGTTTTATTGACATAGTGAAATGTTTTGCTAATAAACATAAAAATGAAAGTGCGGAACTTGATTTTTTCGTTACTTTTTTATCAAGAAAAAAGTGACAAAAGTTGAAAAGAAGATAGGAGTCAAATTTTAATTACTGTGGGATTGGTCTAGTATGTATTCTTAAAAAAATAGAATAATAACTTATAGCTAAAAAACGAATCAATTTAAAGTCCTCTTTCCATTCTAAAAACATCAGCAACAGCTTGGTGATAACTTCTAGTGCTTTTAGCTTTTTTAAACCCTTTGTATGTTTTTTGAGGGTTATCAAACGTAGTAGAAAAGTATTCCCAAAAATGTTGCATTTTGATTAATAAATGCTTTTCTCCAGATAAAAATGATTCATAGCTTTCAAATAACTCATCATGAAATGCTCTAAATATATCTAATTTGTCTTTAGGGTATTCAGTAGTATTCGTTTTTATCATTTGTGGTAAAAATGGATCAGCAATTAAACCTCTACCAATCATCCAATGGTCTATTGAAGGAAAACGGTCAACCATTTCATTATACTTAGTTACAGTTGTTATATCACCATTGTAATACACTTTATGTTTTGTGTTATCAATACAATTCTGAAAAGAATCTAAATCAACGCCACCTTTATAAAGTTGTTTTCCTATTCTAGCGTGAATAGAAATGTTTTTAATTGGGTAATTATCTAATATAGCAAGTGTGTCAATTATTTCAGTAGGTTCTTCATAACCCATTCTCATTTTCATAGACACAATAATATCAGTTTCGTCATGAACCTGTTTTAAAATGTCATTAATTTTTTCAGTTTCACAAATTAAGCCAGAACCCATACCACGTTTAGTTACCATAGGGTAGGGACAACCTAAATTCCAGTTTAATTCTTTATAGCCAAATTGTTTAACATAATTAGCAACAAAAATAAATTCTTCAGCTGAACTCGTCATCACTTGAGGAATCACTTCTAAATTTTGATTGTTTTCAGGTAAAATATCTCTTTCGTAAGCTGCTTTTACATCTAACTTTCCATTCAACCTAATGTAAGGAGAGTAAAAGGTATCAATTCCACCAAAATGTTTATTGAACGCATTTCTAAATCTAAAATCGGTAAAACCTTGTAATGGAGAGGATAAAAGGGTATGTGACATTTTTGTTATTTGTTGTGCAAATATACTTAAATATAAAAATCAAATTACCTATAAAATTGGTTTATCAAAAAAATGATTATTTTATTCGTATTTAATAACTTTCGAACCAAATTTGTACTACCTTTGATTCCCGTAGGTATAAAAACGAACATCATAATGTCAAATTCAACAAAGTACATCTTTGTAACCGGCGGGGTTACTTCTTCTCTAGGAAAGGGAATTATTTCAGCATCTTTAGCTAAGTTATTACAAACTAGAGGTTACTCAGTAACTATTCAAAAGTTAGATCCGTATATTAATATTGATCCAGGAACTCTAAATCCGTATGAACATGGAGAATGTTTTGTAACTGATGATGGTGCAGAAACTGATTTAGATTTAGGACATTATGAAAGGTTTTTAAATGTTCCAACTTCACAAGCAAATAATGTAACGACAGGTAGAATTTATCAATCTGTTATTAATAAAGAGCGTAGAGGTGAATTTTTAGGTAAAACGGTTCAGATTATTCCTCATATTACAGATGAAATTAAAGAAAGAATTCAAATTTTAGGTAAAAAAGGTACATTTGATATCGTAATTACTGAAATTGGTGGAACTGTTGGTGATATTGAATCTTTACCATACGTTGAATCTGTTAGACAAATGAAATGGGAGAACCCTGACAATTGTTTAGTAATTCATTTAACATTAGTGCCTTACTTAGCTGCTGCTGGTGAGTTAAAAACTAAACCTACACAACATTCAGTTAAAGCATTATTAGAAGTAGGTGTACAACCTGATATTTTAGTATGTAGAACTGAACATCACTTAGATATAAATATTAGAAATAAAATTGCGAAATTTTGTAATGTAACACCTAAATCGGTAATAGAATCAATTGATGCTAAGTCTATTTATGAAGTGCCATTATTAATGCAAGAGGAAGAATTAGATACATTAGTTTTAGAAAAATTAAACTTATTATCTACAGATGAGCCAGACTTGGATTCGTGGAAAGAATTTTTAAATAAATTACATAATCCAAAAACTGAAGTAAATATCGCTTTAGTAGGTAAGTATATTGAATTAAAAGATTCTTATAAATCAATTGTTGAGTCTTTCATTCATGCTGGTGCAGCAAACGAATGTAAAGTAAACTTAAAGTGGGTTGGTTCTGAACACTTGACTGATGAAAATGTAAATGACCAATTAGAAGGGTTAGACGGTATTTTAGTTGCGCCTGGTTTTGGTTCAAGAGGTATTTCGGGTAAGATTAGAGCGATTAAGTTTGCAAGAGAAAACAAAGTACCATTTTTAGGTATTTGTTTAGGAATGCAATGTGCTGTTATTGAGTATGCAAGAAATGTATTAGGATGGAAAGATGCACATACTACTGAAATAGATCAAGAGTCAGGACATCCTGTAATTGATTTAATGGATGATCAAAAAGGTGTGACTGAAAAAGGAGGGACTATGCGTTTAGGTTCTTATAAATGTAAAGTTTTAGCTGATACTAATTTATCACAAGCATATAATCAAGAAGTTATTGACGAACGTCACAGACATAGATTTGAATTTAATAATAAATATTTAGCAGACTTTGAAAATGCTGGAATGATTGCAACAGGTAAGAATCCAGAAACTGGATTAGTAGAAGTTGTTGAAATTCCTGAACACCCTTGGTTTGTTGGTGCACAATACCACCCAGAATATAAATCTACGGTAGATAATCCACATCCTTTATTTGTTGCTTTTGTAAAAGCAGTGATAAAGAATAAATAAAATAATAAAAACAATATTTTGAAAGCATCTAGATATATCTAGGTGCTTTTTTTGTGGCTAATTTTACAGTAAATTTTTTATTAAAATAGGTTGATATTATATGAAAATGGCATGATAGATATTCTATCACGCCATTTTTTAATGTACTTGTTAAGTGATTACACTTTTTAAAAGAATACTTTCTTAACCATTCTTGAATGCTCGCCTTCAATAACAACTAAGCAAACTTGATTTGCAATAGCGCTCAAGTCATATTGTATTGAATTTAATCCCTTATTAAAATCGGCTTGATGTTCAAATAAAGATTGACCAGTTAAAGCGAATATTTTAAAAGTATAGTTACCATTTTCAGGCATTTCAATAGTGGTTTCTGAATTACTTATATTAATGAATTCAATTTCTGGTTGTTCAATAGAAGTTACTTCAGCAAAAGATAAATTAGTGATATTAAAATCCCAAATACCAGAACCCCAAGTCGCAAATCTTACTGTTTGAATAGATTCAATATAATCCACATCCATTCCATTAAAGAACGGTACATCAACACCACCAATAGCATGCCATTTTAATTCACTTACTACAAATACATAAGGACCAACATCAGTTCCCGCAAAAATAAATTGACCATTTGGTGTCGCCACCATATCACCCGTTTGAGCATATTGTCCAGCTGGAAAATCACCAGTTACATCTGTCCAAGTTATACCACCATCAAGCGATAGAATAGAGCCTACGTTATTTAATGATGGGCCACAAAATAATATCCAATTATCATCTGTTGGTAAAACTACGCCAGAGCCAATAGATTTATTTGTTGTAAATGTTGTTGCAAAAGGGGTTGTAATTGGTGAATCAAAAGTTAACCCACGGTCTGAAGATGTATAAACTTCACCACCTTGTAACATATGTAAAATATCAGGATTTGTCCAACCTTGCGCTAATGCAGCAATTAAATGATTGTCAACGTCAGTTGTTGTACCTGTCATAGTACCATTGTTATTTTCTGCTCTAAATAAATTTCTCCCCATTAACCACATACGTTTATCAGGTTCATCATGATCAATATGAATTTGAACCCATCCAACATTAGTGTTTTGTACAAAAGTTACACTATTCTGTGCATCAATATTGTTTCTAATAGTTGCTATTGTTTTTAAATTACCTCCATTAGTATATATTGGTGCTGGTGCCCAAACTTCAGTTCCTTGTCTTGACCATTTCCATGCACTAACGCCATCATAACTATCCATAGGCGGTCCATCTCCACCAATACTTTGATAAAAATCGAGTAAGTCACCATTACTTGAACCTATAATACTTCCAGAACCTTGATCTTGTGTACTGTAAAAAATATGATTAGGGTCTTGAATACCCGTAAACATATTATGACGGTATATTAAAGGGCAAACCGTATTAAGTGTCGTAATGTTAATATAATGGGCATTCGCATAATCTGATATATTATAATTTCCATTAATTGGTAAATCAAACCACTCTTTGTATGACATAAATAATCCACCATCCGTACAACGTAAACTATACAATTCATCATTGGCATTGTAGAAAAAATAACTAGTTTGAAAATCTGGATGGTAATTAAATCTAATTCTATTGTAATAATCTGCTGCAGGTAAATTTGTTCCGTTTTGATAACCTCCCCAACCTGCATGATCAGTTTGAACTGTATTTAAGCCATCTAATGAAAAAATTGGAATAGCATAACCACCAATCACGATATCAGAATTTGTAGGGCAAACTGAAAGGTACTTTCCAGCTGACATATCTCCTGATGTATCACCATACCAGTTTCCTGAAGGGTACTTTTGAGTCCATGTTACACCGTTGTCACTACTTACCCAGTATCTGCTCCATTCTGTTACATATAATTTATTATCATCTCCAGCAATACTTAAACTGCTATTTCCATGCGAACCAAAATAGGTTCCATTCAAATCAAAACTAGTTCCAGCGGCGTTTAATGTGTAAAATTTTCCATCTCTTACCATGTAAACTTTGTCAGCACCAGGTTGAATGTCGTGTCTTGGTGAGTAAATTGCCATGTCATTTTGCGAACCGAAATTTTGAAGTGATACAAAGCTTTCACCTGAATCTGTAGATACAAATAATTCAGTACCGTTCGTTACATATACTTTGTTTCCATCTTGCCTGTTTACAGTAGAACTCATTATTGCTGATGGTAATCCCGTTGATTCAACCCATGTTGAACCTTCATCATCAGAAAAGTAAATTGGACCATTTTCAATATGTGCTATAAGTCTTACTAAACCATTAACACGAATAACCATTAAGTTTTTATACTGATTAGGCCAGTGTCCTGTTAGTCTTTCAAAATCATCACCTGTTGTACCTGATGTCGAATTATAAACAGTTCCTTTAAATATATATGACTTAGCCCCATATTCTGTAGAATAATGATTGTGTGTTACTGCATAAATTGTATCGGTACCATCTAATGCGTCTGCAATTTTAAATGCACCTGGCATGTTATGTGGACCTCTACTTTTCCATTCACCTGTTAAGTCTCCGTCAGCATATTGTCCTTTAGTTTGATTTATAGCTAATTTTGTCTTTAGTATATCTTGATGATAAGCAGCTTGTTCTGCAGTCCAAGATGTGTTTTTACCCTCTAACGTTTCTTCTTCCTCATGTTTAATTTCAGGTAAATGAGTTTCGTTTTTTGAAAGCGTAATTTGTTTTACTGAATCATTACATCCAGTTACAAATAGAATTAGACTTAAAAAGTACACTGTCTTAATTAATTTCATGTTTTTTTATTAATTTTCTTAATTACAAATATAGATTGATAAACCCTAAGTTTACTAAGTTAGAGATTATATTATATATTTGTCAAAATTCAAATTTAAAATGGAAAGTAATACACCAAATGAAAATTTAACTCCAGATTATACAAGGTTGGTTGAAGTTGATCCTACAAAAATTAAGATTGAAATAAATCCAAAAACATTACTATCTAATTTTATTCAATTTGTAAAACATACATTGTCTATTCGTGATGGTGTTATAAAATTTAAAGAGGTAGTAAAAGATATTGAAGATTCTATTGTGTTTAGAGGATATAATGTTTGGATTTTAGTCTGTTCAATCATTATTGCCTCAGTAGGATTAAATATAGATTCAACTGCTGTAATTATTGGAGCCATGCTTATTTCTCCTTTAATGGGACCAATTAGAGGTATAGGTTTTGGTGTAGGAACAAACAATTTAGCACTGATAAAATTGTCATTAAAAAACATGGGGATTACTGTTGCTGTTAGTATAGTAACATCCTATCTTTATTTTTTGATCACACCAATTGATCAATTAACGAATCAACTTTTTTTAAGAACAGAACCTAATTTTTTAGATGTAATAATTGCATTTACTGGTGGTTTGGCAGGTGTAATTGCTGCAGTGAAAGGGAAAAATGATACTGTAATCCCCGGTGTAGCAATTGCAACAGCATTAATGCCACCATTATGTACAGCTGGTTATGGTTTAGCTAATGGCGAATGGCATTATTTCTTTGGTGCATCCTATTTATTTTTGATTAATTCAGTATTAATTACCTTATCAACAATTTTGGTGGTTAGGTATATGAATTTTCCAAAACAAAAATATTTAGATTCTAAAATTGAAAGAAATGTAAAAACTTCAATAGTTGTTTTTATGGTCGTTATTTTAGCACCCTCAACTTACCTGTTTTATACAATGATTCAAAAAACTGTATTTGAGAATAAAGCACATGATTATGTAGCTAAAGTTGTTAAAAACGGAACAAAAGGTACCATAGATTATGATACCGAATTTACCACCGATTCTTCATCTATTAATATTAAAATATCAGGTGGGTATGCTGGTGTAGATATGATTGAGTCCTGGCGAAAGTCTTTAGTTGAATATGATTTAAGTGGCGTTTATTTAAAAGTATATCAAGGAGCGGATATTACTGTTCTTGAAAATAAATTAAGCGATTTGGAACAGAATGGTGTTTTTAATAAAGAGGTTATTTCTATCATGAATCAAAAAGATAGGCAAAATAATGAGTTGTCAGCTAAGTATGAAAAACTTAAAAACCAATCGATTAAAGATCCTTTAGATTTTGAATTTATACTTAATACATTTAAAATCGATTATCCTGAATTAAAGTCAGTTCGAATTGCTAGAAACTTTTCAATTCCATTCAATAATATGGTTGATACAACGTATGTTGTGTATATTCAGTTTAATGACACAATTCCAAATACGGTTAAAAAAGGATTAAAAAAGAAGTTATTAAACAAGATACAATATGTTTTAAAAGAAAAAACAACCACAAAGCAAGATTCTATTCCTGTTTATATACTTAAATAATTCCATGAAAAACAGTGTGTTAATTCTTCTTTTATTTATGTCTTACAACGGGATTTCTCAATTTGTAAATCATAATACTCAAATCTCTACAGGGTATAATAGAGTAGGGTTTTATAATGAACTAAGTTATAAGATAGGCTTGAAAAATAACTATTTTAAATTTGGAGCAAGACACTATACTTTTGATGATTTTTTTGAAAAGAACACAATAGGTTTTTCGTTTGATTATACAAGAAAATTTGATTCGGAAAACAAAAAAGTTTACTTCTACCCAGGGGTGAGTATGTCATTTTTTGTTGAAGATAAAACACACGCAAAAGTATCTTTAAAAGATTACAAATTAATAAGTGGAATAGGGGTTAATATTGTTAAAAAATTATCTATTTATTGTCAGTTAGGATTTGGTGTTTTAGATGCAACTTCCAATCTTAAAATGGTAAACGAAATAGTAAAAATTAATTATTTTAATTATGAAATGGTTTTCGGTCTTAGTTATCGTTTTGGTAACCCTACAAAGTAGTTGTACTAAAAACAATGCGGTATTACCTAATGTTACTGTATTAGGTCATGCTGGTATGTCACTGCATAGAGATAGAGCAATATTTCCAGCCAATTCTTTTGAGTCAATAAAATATGCAATTGATATTTTGGGGGCTGATGGTGTTGAAGTAGATGTGCAAATGACAAAAGACTCAGTTTTAGTCTTATATCATGATCAATTTTTAGAATTTTCAACAAATTTTTCAGGTTGTGTCAGTCAATATACATTTGATGAAATAAAGAATGCTAGGTTAGATAATACTAAGTGTACCATAGTGTCTTTAGAAAAAGTTTTAAAGTATATGGATAGTAGAAATAAAACAATTTTTCTCGATATTAAAGCTTATGATTATTGTAATCAAAGCAGTATTTCTGTGTCAGAATTTAATTATGGATTTTCTAATAGTAGTAGTCAAATGTCAATGAAATTTATTAAGAATATTGTCATTAGTAATGCGTCTTCGTTATTTTTGAGTCAAGTTAATCATCCAAATAAATGTATTGAAATTACAAATATCCAAAATGGAATAAATCAATTAAATACTTTTGAGTTTCAATCATTACTTATTAATTTGGTTAATATTTCAAATAATGAAATAGAGATGTTAAAAAATGTAGACTGGGGTATTATAGGAGTGAAAGACGAATGGACAATTGATGATGGCATTAAATTAATGCCTAGATTTGTGATTACTGACAATATCGCTTACACAAAGAAGGTAACATATTAATCTATAAAGAAATATATTCTAAAGTGATTAAAAGGAGACCTTTTAAAAAATGAATTAAGAGAAATTAAAAGATGGCAAAAAAAAATAAAAAGAGAATTGATGTCGTATACTCTACGAATCCAAATTTTTCATTTGATGACGATAGTGAAAATGATGAAGCGACCTTACCAAATAACCAACAAAAATTAAAAGTTCAAATAGACCGTAAACAAAGAAAAGGTAAAGAAGTAACTCTAGTTACTGGATACGTTGGTGCAGATGAAGATTTAAAAGTGCTTGGTAAAGTATTAAAATCAAAATGTGGTGGAGGCGGAGCCGTTAAAGATGGTGAAATAATGATACAAGGTAATCACTTTCAAAAAGTATATGATTTACTAGTAGCTGAAGATTATAAAGTGAAAAAAGTAGGTGGTGGTTGATAAAAATAATATTACATATAATGAAGTTATTGAAATTCTTTATGAATTAAAGAATGAAGAAAAAGTAATTTTTAAAGAGAAGAAATTTGGAATAATTTCAAATAATTCACTTGGTATTTACCACAAAGATTTAAAAATAATAGCAAAAGAGATTGGTAAAAATAACGATTTAGCTTTACAACTTTTTGATAGTGGAATTTATGAAGCTAGATTGTTGTGTAGTAAAATGTTTAATCCAAAAGATGTAACAGAAGTACTAATGGAAAAATGGATAAAAACATTTGAGAATTGGGAAGTTTGTGATAGCTTTTGCATGGGCTTATTTTCTAAAAGTGAATTTGCCGTAGCTAAAATTTTGGAATGGTCAAAAAGAGAACCCGAATTTGAAAAAAGAGCTGCGTTTGCTACATTAGCTTCTTATTGCATGGCTGATAAAAAATCAGACAATTCAACATTTGAGCAATTTTTTCCAATGATCATACGTGAAGTTAATGATGATAGGATTTATGTAAAAAAAGCTGTTAATTGGTCGTTAAGAAATATAGGTAAAAGAAATATTGACTTGAATAAAAAAGCAATTGAAGTCGCAAATGAAATTTTAAAGTTGGAAAGTAAATCTGCTCAATGGATTGCTAAAGATGCCATTAGACAATTAGAAAGTGAAAGTGTGAGTATTTTAGATTATCCACGTCATATTTATAGGGGAATTAAAGTCAATAATTTGTAAATGAGACCTATTTCGCTTTAAAACTCAAGAGTTATAAACGATTTGCTTTTATTAAAATGATTTTGAATGTAAATTATTGAATGATTTATTATTTAAATTTGTCAACACATTAGAATAACATTAAAATGGCAGATAAATTCATTGATATTGATAACTTACTTAAAGAAAAGAGTCCTAAATTAAAAAAATGGATACCTTCTTTTGTGGTTAGGTATTTAAAAAGAGTTTTACATCAAAATGAAATCAATCAAATATTAATTGACAACAAAAATAATACGGATTATGATTTTTGTGTGTCAATTTTATCAGAATTCAATATAAAAGTAAATATACTAGGAACAGAAAATATACCTAAAGAAGGAGGCGCTATTTTCACTAGTAATCATCCATTAGGAGGTATGGATGCACTTGCAATTGTTAAAGAAATTACGCCTTATAGAAAAGATTTGAAATTTGTAGTTAATGATATTTTATTGAATTTAAAAAACTTAGAAGGCTTGTTTGTAGGTGTAAATAAGCATGGTACAAATTCTAAGCAATCTATTTTAGATTTAAATAAAGTATTTGCATCTGAAAACATTGTTTTTGTTTTTCCATCAGGCTTAGTGAGTAGAAAGTCTAAAGGGGTTGTAAAAGATTTAACTTGGAAAAAAACAGTAATTACGCGTTCAAAAAAATTCAAAAAAAACATCATTCCAATTCATATTGATGGGGAGTTATCAAACTTTTTTTACAGATTATCTAATATTAGAACAAAATTAGGAATAAAAGCTAATATTGAAATGTTATATTTGATTGATGAAACATTAAAACAAAAAAATAAAACTTACACAATTACCATTGGTGAACCATTACTACACAGCACCTTTAATAAAACCAAAACAGATCTTGAATGGGCAAAATTCGTAAAAGAAAAAGTCTATTCGTTAAAAAAATAAGAATGTCAAATTTAGATTATATATTACCCGCTGTTTCAATTGAATTACTTGAAAAAGAATTGAATGAAAACACTTATGTGAGAAATACGAATAAGTTAGATAATGAGGTTTACATCATAAATCATCATAACTCACCAAACGTTATGCAAGAAATTGGACGTTTAAGAGAATTAACTTTTGCAACTTCTGGTGGAGGAACTGGAAATTCAGTAGATATTGATGAGCTAGATACCTGTGAAAATTGTTATCAACAGTTAATTATATGGGATCCAATAGAGAAAGAAATTGTTGGAGGTTATCGTTTTATTGATTGCTCAACTGCAATTACTGGAAATGAAATTAATTTATCGACTAAACATTATTTTAACTTTACAGATCAATTTATCACTGATTATTTACCTAAAACTATTGAGTTAGGAAGGTCATGGGTTCAACCAAAATATCAACCTCAGAATTCACGAAAAGGTTTGTTTTCGTTAGATAATTTATGGGATGGATTAGGTGCTGTTGTT
>Ga0308006_10000118_pt1 | contig 32828 bp, 26 predicted proteins | sample Neamet69_FD_203150 | JGI IMG/M metagenome (GOLD analysis project Ga0308006, IMG submission 203150) | Marine microbial communities from water near the shore, Antarctic Ocean - #69 | ecosystem: Environmental > Aquatic > Marine > Unclassified | place: Southern Ocean | collected 2014-06-07 | reverse complement strand
GTAGAGGTAGTTGTTGGAGTTATTCATGTATAAAGCAGCAGCACTTCCATTAGTTATTTGAGCATCTCCACCGTTTACGTGAAGTTTTGTTGTTGGACTTGTTGTTCCTATTCCTACGTTACCGCCAGTATAGACTGCATCAAGAGGGTCTGTTCCGTCTACAAATTTAGACTGTGTAAGTCCACTGTATAGTGAATTAACTGCATTATCTCCCGTGTTAGTTCCAGATAAATTTAATCCTGTGATATTTCCAGTTGAATCTAGTGTTCCGTCCAAATTAACAGCTCCACTAGAATTTACATTTAATATAGGGATTCCTGATATATCTGATACTGAAAATAGGTCTCCAACAAGACTATCTGTTATTGAGAATAACTGCCCTTGAGATCCTTGTATATCTAGTACGGTTCCTCCGTTACCTTTTACTGTTAGGTTTGATGTTGGCGTGGTTGTTCCTATACCAACGTTACCAGAGTTATCTATAACGAAATCAGACCCTCCTGTATTTCGTGAAATTCTAAAGTCGTTACTTTGGGAGTAGTTGTGCTGTATTGAGAATTGGTTAGGACTTGCGATACTGGTGTCAGTGAATGTGATAAACCCCACATTGCCGTGATCCATATTTAGGAATGTGTTTCCTCCTGAGGATATTTTTACGTTACCTCCATCGACGTGTAGCTTTTCAGTAGGTGTGGTAGTACCGATTCCTATACTGTCTGTTACACCGTTAACATACATTTGGGTTGTCCCAGAGGATCTAAGGCTAATACTACTAACATCTACATTTATACTGTTACTTGATGATCCCCCTGCCTCCAGACGTAGATATCCTTGGCCTCGTAGTCTAGCCGATCCTCCAGAATGTATTCCTAGAAACTCACTAGATGTTATGTAGTCGTTCCCAAAGTTATCTACGTATAAGTTTAGGCTTGAGTTACTTTCGTTATCGTACCCTATTATCTTTATACCCCTATTATCCTCAGATTGAGCTATCTCTAGTTTAGAACTCGGTGTGGTTGTTCCTACCCCTACGTTACCTGTGGAGTCTAGTAGTATGTTCCCTGTATGGTTATTCTGAATGTATAAATCGTTATCACCTTTAAATCCTATAGTTCCTATAGTTCCGAAGGTCCCGTTGTCGCTAAGTTGTACGTTAGCAGTAGCAGTATTACCAGTTGAATTTGAATCTTGAACTGTTATTATTGAAGAATTTCCTGCTATGTGTAGTTTGGATACAGGACTTGTAGTACCTATTCCTACGTTTCCATTTTCCTGTACTCTAAATAATTCTGTACTTGCATCTTTATTAATTCCGAAAAACCTATCTACGTTGTTGTTGTTAGAATCTATAGTTACAATAACGTGTCCAGGTGCATCTAAGAACATTTCTCCAGCATTACCCCTTCTTATTCCAGCATTTGTAGTATTGAGCACCATATCTGCTACAGTCAGTTCAATACCTCCAGCAACACTAAGTTTTCTATTTGGACTAGTAGTACCAATACCTACATTGCCTCCATTTATATAACTGCTTCCTGTGTTACTTAATAGTGTGGTAACACCTCCAGATGTATTCCTTAAGTACAGGTCACTGCCTCCGTTACCGCTACGCCATAATCCAGAGTTACTTGCATCCTTAAACGCCCAATTATTTATACCTACGGTACTTGTTACAGTCCCTGAAAATGTTCCAGATGTTCCAGATAAGACTCCTGTTAAAGTACCCCCTGTTAGAGGAAGGTAATTTCCTAATGAACTTGACAGTGCATATCTACCATCTAAATCAACTGTGAGGGACGCTAAACCAGATCTCCCTAGTGTTAGTACTCCTGTTGCTGTTGAAAAGGCTAATGAATCGACATAGTTATTCACATCAGCTGGGGCCGTAGCCCACTCACTAACAGAACCCGTTGAGGTAAGTACTTGACCTACTGCACCAGAAGAATTATTTGAATCTATGTAAGCGCCTGATACTTTAGCATCTCCGTCGATGGAGATGCTATTTTTATAACTAATGTAATTAGGCATATATGTTTATTTTATCCTATTCTTTGGATCATGTAATTAAACGCTGCAGCACCTGGGTTAGTTGCTACACTTATTGTTACTGTATTAATAGTTGTTCTTTCTACGTTTACGTTAATCGTATCCCATGGAGCCGCGTTAGAGTACACTTGTACCATAACATGTCTTGATCCCATATTGTGAGGAATAACCCAAGAAGTTCCACTTCCTATTGTTCCTGTTAATACTCTTGTTGGAGCAGTAACACTTGATATAACTTCAGCAGAAAAGTTTATTACTGCACTGGCAGGGATAGAGATCGATGTCTCTGATGCTGCTGTTACAATACCTTTTGCATTTACTGTTACGTTTGCTACTTTATTAGCTGATCCATATGCTCCTGCAGTTACACCTGATGTAGGTATAGTTACAGCACCTGCTATTACAGATAATCCTCCTGAAGCAGGGAATTTAGCAATACCAGTAACTGATGTAGATGCTATTCCTATATTACTCTGAATTGTTGTCCATTGTACTAACGATGTTGCGTTATCAATTTCAGCTATGATTAAATCACCTGCTTCAACAACTTCACCAAAGAATGTACCTGCAATATCAATTGCAAATGTCCAACCTTTTGATACTGCAATAGGTGTACCCCTACTATCTAATACCGGTGTATTTGTTGCGGCATTATACCCACCTTGGTAGATTAATGCTCCCGATCCTACGATAGACGAATCTACATAGTTCTTAGTTGCTGCATCTTGAGCAGCTGCGGGATCAGCAACGTTAGTTAATTTATTGTTGTTAATATTTACATCTCCTTGAGCTACACCTAAAACGTTTAAAGGGATATCCGAGATAGCCGCTTTTCTAACAGCGTTAGATAAGTTAGAGTCACCCAATAAGATTAAATCAGCTCCTTCTGCATTACCAGACATGCTAGATGCATCTCCAATAACTCCTGATGCTGTGTAATCAATAGATACTGTTGGATTAACTGTAGATGTTCCTGTAATAACTATACCAGAACCTCCTAGAACGTTACTAACAGTTCCTGAACCATTAGACGACGCTGAGGTAATTCTACCTTGAGCATCTACTGTAATATCTGCACTTGTATAAGTACCTGGTGTAACTGATGTATCATTTAATGATGCATTTACAATAGGAACTGTTGAAGTACCTGTTATAGTAGTTGTCACAGTTGAACCTGCTGAACCATCTAAAGATATTACTGTACCTAGACCATCTAATGTGATCCACTCCGATCCATTCCAGTATCTAATTGCTTTTACACTTGCAGTACTGTCATATATGATCTGTCCTTCACCTAGTGGCGTTGCCGGAGGTCCTGGGCGATTTTGTATTAATACATTCTGGATCTCTAATCCAGTAAGGTTTATTGCACTTAAAAATTTAATTGCCATAGGGATAGTTGTTTATTTATATTTATATTAGTTTAAAAACGCTTGTCCTGAGAATGAACTCGAGAATGTTATAGTTAACGAATTTAGATCCGTATACTCAACAGTTCCTTGCACTTGCTCACTAGATGAATCAACTGTAGAAACTGATGGGAATTTATTAAGATTATGTACAATAACCCATTCCGAACTAGGTGCTGACTGTGTAAATGTAAATGATAAATCTCCTGTTCTTTGTAGGTACTCCTCTGAGCCTCCCACCGCAGGTAAAATAAAGCTCCCTTTTAATCTAGTAACTTTTATATGTCCTCCCCAGTAACGATCGGTAGCTCCCGCTACACCACCAGAACTGATTAGTAATGTGGAAATATATTTATTAGCGGGTAAATAACCTACCCAAGAAACTTTCTTGCTTTCCCCTGAAAACACATCAGTACTACCAAATATCTCCCATGCTGCTGGAGCTGAGTTTCTTTCTACTGTTTCGTGCCCTTCCCATGTATCTTCCTCTCGGTACGTAGCAGTCGGAAGTAAATCAGTTGTTGAAGGCGCTATGTCAGAGTGAACCATCTGAAGAACCCAATTATTAGGGTTGGTAAGTATAAATTCTTTTGATTGTATAATAGGTGATATCTCTACTTCATAGTATCCGTCTATTGTTGGGTAAAATGCTAGCCCATCCTCAGATATCTTGATACCCATACTTTCGTCACCAAAACCAGCAGAACCTACAGCGGCACTGTGGGCCACATATGTTCCAACCACAGTGGTGTGTGATGATATTGAGTTCTTCTTGTACTTATGTAATACACTCGTTTGTTCATATGTGTTACCAGGAAGTATCCCCTTATCAATCATAAGCCAGTTATCCGCTACTGCAGAGTCTTCTCCGTTAGGCAGCATAAATAGATGGTTATAAATATCAACCGTAGTCATATCAACCAAGCTTGCTCCCCTAAGGTCTACGTACCTGTTATCTGTTGAAGTCGTGGGACCTACAAATTTCTGGATATATGCAGCTTTATTAGGGGACTGCGTTAATGCTGTCTCTCCTAATACTGATCCAGTAGCTAAAAACATTGGTTCCACATCCGTCCAACCAGGTAATATAGCTGTAATAGCTGTTGTTACGTTGTTTGTTATAGTCTGCGTAAGTGTTGTTTGTGTAGGATCTAACGTCCATGTGAATACACCCCCTACGTAATCCCCTTGTGCCCATCTCTGTACATCAGTAACAAAACGACGCATAGATCCGTATAACATACCAGACGTAGGAAGCTGAGCAAAAGATGCTACTGGCCCTAGTCTGTTATCTAGTGGTTGTTTTAGTTGAGGTTCTAGGTTATAATTTATTTCTACTGGCATAACTTTAATATTTTATTGTGAATGTTTTAGGTCCAGAAACTATCTGCGTATCGTAATTAAGTGTATACACTTGGTACCCTGTGGCTGTAGTTACTGTGAACATGTCTGATATAATCATTTCCATGCCATGGTTATCTACAATCCTCTTTATAGGAGCAACGCCAACGGGAGCAGCAAATATAATTCTTCCTACGGTAGCGCCGTTAGTTATTGTGTATGTTCCACCTAAAGGTCCCGCTTGTAATGTGTTTAATACAAATGATGATGGTAAAGGTAGTAAACCAAAACTAATAGAGGCTACAGATGTGATATAAATTACATCACTTATTGTAATATCTGGGTTACCCGCCGAAACTAAAAGCACAGAAGCTACTACGACGTACGTACCTCCAACTGAAGGAATATTTACAATATCATTAGTAACTGTGTTTATGGCATTTGTTGTAACAACAATACCCGATGTTACTGTCGTTACTGTGTGTGAGTCAATAGTGTACCCTGTTGGGAGGTTATATACCGAAGACGTAAAGTCAAAAGATACATCCGTGCCTGCCATTATGTTGGTACTACTTGGAGTAGTTAATACCACAGAAGCCGAGGTGCTCGTAGATGATGGTACTGAGGGTGATCCCCCAGTAGCAGCGCCTTGTTGAGCCACTAGCTCGCTTATTACTAAATCATATATGTTATTCTTCATGTGTATTAATTAAATGAATCTATTATTGTTGTTATTACCCCCTGCACCTTTACATGGTCGTACCCTTCGTACATAAACTTTACTCTTACTCCTTTATCTCTTACTCTTGCTCCCTCTACTGTTGCAACCTCGATATAAAGTTCATCTTCTATGTAGTCCATAGTTTGGTGTATTATACCGAATTCTATATGGTCGAAACCCCATGTTGTGGGAAGCTGTGTTGAGACAATGATACCTAAATTATTTAGAACCTCATTGTAGTACAGCCCGGAATCTAAAAAGCTAATTCCTATTATGTACGTCACCCCTAGGTGAACCACAAATCCTCCTGCGATACGCTCTGACTCCTCTTTGCTAATAGGTATCAGTCCATCTGTTGATACAGAGGTGAAACACGCCGCACCGTTTATAACCGATGTAGTTATATCACTACCCACTGACTGTAGTGGCTCATGGTAACGTTTCATTAGCTGAACAGTAGAGCTATTAGTGGTTGCGAATGATTCGAAGTCCACTAGCCCATCTGCTGTTGTGTACGTTACACGCCCCGGAAATGCGTAGTTTGTAATCGCCTGCATGTTAGTTATTATTTTCTGAACGTGCGGGTCAGCAGCTAGGATAAACTCAAAGATAAATTTACCTTGGTTTCCATAAACATGACACGTAGGAACTAAATCTGAGAAATGACTCCATACGTTGTTACCGTTTATCAGGTCAAACGAGTTTAGCTTATCCCCTATGTTGAACATAATACTGGGACTGTATGATAGTCTAGACACCCACGATGCTGTCGTCTTATTATAGTACACACTAGAATACTCCCCTTTAGTTTCTGCGCCTAATAAGTGTCTTATGACTCCTTTAGATACTGCAGGATTTAACGGATCCTCTCTTGAAATCGTGGAGAACGCCTCCTCATATGTATCTAACAGGATGGGCGTCTCAGGAACTGTGTAGAAAGAAAACACTACGTCGTTAAGAACTTTATCAAAGTTACCTACAACCTTAGGCTCCAGCCCGCCTAAAGCTTCCTTGTACTCACGTATAATAGTTGAGACGTTGAAGTCACTAATAATAGAGAATGCACCTTGAACTACGGCCCAGACTTTCCCGCTACTATAATCCATACCGTACAAAACGTCCCCTGTATTAACTATACTATATGGGTCTTTACTCCCGTAGTTATAACTAATTATATTTAGTTTCGATCCTAGAACCTGTGCGTCATCTATATAAACAGATGCGGATCCTCCATCACCTGTAACCATTGTTCTTTCGTTGAATGGTATAATACCAACCCCGTTGGTAAACACCACTATAACAGTATTACTAACCACCTCTAACTTAACTATCGATCCAAGCTCATCACCATAGTCTCTAAAGTTAAGCCCAGAAAAATCGCTGTAGCCATTTTTAAACTCTTTTGTTATATTTGCTTTTGATACAATAACTCTGTTTCTATATCTAGAATTACTTGTAGGGTCTGTTATATTGAACATGTGCTTCGGTAATCCTTCGTTGTACGTGTACCCAAAGTTTAATAACCTACTGTCCCCAGCCGCCTTACCTCTAAGGCTCGCAACAGACTCCATCGGGTGAAAACTTTTAGTCTTACCTGAATCCTCTTTATCCACGTCTACAAGTCTAGTGAAAATGTTAGCATTGTGCTCCGCAACCAGAGGAAACACAAAACCCTTATTTACACTTCCCGCATCTTCGTTCCCTGTATTGAATAGACTTGCATCCCCTTCTCCTGTTCCGGGCAGTCCTTTCTTTCTATAAGGCATTATACTGGCCTTACCTAGAAAGCAGTCGCCATCCAAAACTTTGATATCGGGTGATGTAACCCTACTCCACGAGAATCTCTTTGTGGCTTGCGTGTACGTGGTTCCAAATATACTCGACCCATACTTAGCTTTCCAAGCGGTCTCAGATAGTATTCCTTCTCTTCCGTTATATATTTTTGCTGTTACACCGAAATTAAACCCATCATGCATTCTCTTATTGAATCTCTGCATAGGTTTTGATGTAATAATTTTATTGGCTCTGTCTACTATAGTAGGATACAGATCCGAAACATGTTTAACAGTCGAAGGATATGATGCCACTAACGACGCATCATTACTAAGTGCAGCTAATAGTGGAGAGTATTGGTACCCAGTGAAGTTAACCCCTATGTAACTATTGAAGTTACACATAGATGTGTAAAATGATCCTCCAGTTTGCTTACCAGGTAATGATGCTTCTACGTGTACATTATTCTCTGCTACATCTAAAAAGTCTGTGAATGATAGCATATCAATATGCTCTAATGCACCTCTTTCGTAGTATAATGCTCTATCTGAAACAGAAGAGAAGTTACCAGGACCTGAAATCGTTCCATCACTGATCGAGGTTGCTGTAATATTGTATGGTACATCCCATGTAGGGCCTGAGTTTGTGCATTTGGTTTCAGTGAACTGTACCGGACCAGTAAATAACATCTCTGCGGGTATAACCCCAGGAGTATCTACGGATGCACTCCCATGTGTCATTGCTTCGTATGTGTATATAGTGGGAGACTCGTGGGTTCTCTTAAATGATGATGTCTTATTTAGTCCGTCCTTTAGCGTGTACTCCTTACCTGAGAGTACATCTTTTAGAACAATAGTCTCAGCACGTAGTTCCCATAACGTTATCTCGTGGTCTATCCCAGATGCGGCCGACCCGTCGATACCACTTGACTCCAACCCAGTCACGGATACAATATTATAATCGTCCCCGATACTTTTATGCAGCGTGTCAGAATCGTTAATACCTGCACTTCCATCCCCAGTTATAACAGAGGGGTCTGTAAATTTTATATCTAAATATGTTTCTATATCTTTGAAGTCAGGGTATATTGTTTCTTCCTTATATCGTACAGTACAATTAACTCGTATCATACCGAACGAAGCGCCGACAGCAGGTATAACCACGTATGCAGTCATCTTACCCACGGCCTTTATTTGTGTTCTACCATCACTGGGCGATCCTAGCTTATTCGCAAATGTGTGCACCGAGGTGTAGTTAAATATCTCCACAGTACCTCCGGTAGAATCGTTTATAGCGGATCCTCCAGCTTCTATATTCTTCATTACTACTGTATCCCCTAACGTCAGACCTACTTGTGTAGCATTTAACCTGGTATTAAGTTCTTCATCTAGTAGTAGTCCGTCACCGCTATAAAAGGCAAAATCCTCTCCTTTATTCTCATTGATATACAATGGCTTCGATACAACACCCTGCAACATAACAGATTTGTTAATATTATTGAGGTTGAATTGGGACTGCAGTGATACCTCCTGTATTCTACCTGGCGCGGGAAATGTGCTCCAACCAGAGTCTAGTCGTTCCAGGTGGTTAACATTCTTTCCTATCCCTTCACATACAGGATGTACGTTTTTATTTATACTGTGTAATATATTTAATTCAAATACCTCCCTACTTGTGCCTGTGTAGTGGTTTCCCTCTGATGATACACTCTGAGTACTAGACTCGTGGTACGTGTTGGTTAGCATACCTTGGACTATACAATCCCGAACTCTTAATCTTTTTACAATAAAAAATCCTGCCGTTTCTTCCTTGAACCAGGCAGATGCGAGTAAATTAGCTACGTTTACATGAAGATGTAGTAGTTCCCCGGTTTTTAGATCCGCATTAAGCAGCGACCTACCTTTTTTAGTTCTGAATATACCTAACCTGTTTTCGGTTGTTCCTGCTTTAAACCCGTCCAACTCATTTATTGTGTCGTACGTATACGTAGATCCGGCCACATTATCTATACCTCTTAATGGGAACGCGGGTGATTCCCCTCGACCACCAGATAATATACATACCATAGCAAGTTCGTACGTCTCTGAGGACCACACACCTAAGTTATAGTATAAGTTCATAGGGTCCCCATAACTCTCATCAGCGTCAACAACGTTTATACTAGATGATACCTGTGAAATACCAACACCGGCAATAAGGTCAGCCATTCGTCTGTAGTCCGTACTTGGTGATGAGATATTACCTAGAACCAATGTTTGGTCTATTTGTATTCCTGATGCCGACTCATTGAATGATGAGAATGAAAGATTTAACATCTCCAGATCCATATCCTGAAAATCTTCGTACCCTGTGATTACTAACTCTAAACTACTACTTATAATTGGGTATATTCTATTAATATGTTGCGCTACTACAGACTCGTTAACCTCTGAAGATACTTTGGTGATAGATACATCCAAGAATGAGTATCTAGTGTCTAAGAAGCTTAGCGCAAGTCTTATTGTCTTACCTGTGTTTTCTGTTGATGTTTGACCGAACCCATTAAAAACATGCACGGGTAAAGATGACTCTATAACATCTGTGGTGTTACCGTCTGTATCTGCGTACCTAACGTGGACTCTGTAAGACCCTCCAGGTAACGACCCTCCTGAACCTAATCCTAGGAATTCTAGGTTTGGTACCAAGTCTGTCTTTCTAATTAATTCTGTAAGAATAAATGATGATGCCGAGTACGTATTTCCATCCGTAACTTGATCTCTATCCCCTAAGGTAACCATACTGCCATTAATTCTCATACGACTGTTTATGATCCTAGTCGTGTTACTCTTATCTATAATAACTATATTAACTGTATCATCATAAGACGACTGTAACTCCAATTCCAGCCTGTGACCGAAATCTGCGAAGTTAAATTTATTTGTTCTGAATGGTAGTACTCTCTGCGCGTCTAAGGTCCCACTAACACTAAAGTTGTGTAATGGGCTGTACTTGTCCTCTAGAGGGGCTGTACCAGTTGTATTTAGTACATCCCAATCCGGCGATGGATATGTTCCTACCTCCCCTTGTAAAAAGGTACCGTCTGCGTTATATGTAGCTGATACGATGTATGCTATCTCATCTAACACCTTCACTCCGACAGGGGTGAATCCTTCAGTAAGTTTTACGCTTGTGTGAGCCCCTTTTTTATTATGTAATACGAGCTGATTGGATCCTTCGGTAATAAAAGCAGCATTAACTGCGTCCACTATTATCCCGGCTTGGTCCCCTAATTGGTTTATATCCGAGTTTAGTTTGTTGAATGTATTAGTTACTTTTTTCATTAATGTCTTTTTTACCTCGTTTTTTATTTCGCTTGCTCTGTTTTAGCTTCTCAATAGACCCCGCTTGTATAGAAGGGATATTGTAGAACATAACGTTACCCATATCAGATCGGTAGTAGACTACCTCACCATTTTTAATCTCCCTTAGAATCTTTTTTATAAAGTATGATATAATTCTGGTTACGGAGCTTCCTGTGAGTTCGGGGAACTTATTTCTTAGTGTGTGTCCTGATGTTACCATAGTATGAACAGCGTTAGACTCCATCGCATGACCGTTAACTCGACTAACCATAGCCATGTATAAATGTCTTGGGATCCTAATGTATATGTCATCCTCTCCTACACGACTCATCTTCATCACAGGCTCTAACCCTTTGGTCTCACCGTAGTTAACCCTACCTGAGAAACCCGGAATGTGTTTATCTCTTGTCGCTGTATTAGACGGGAGATCCCATCCTCGGTACACGCGACACGCGTTATGTTTTGATAACCCGGGCATAGCGAAAGCTCCTTTACCTAGAACTGCCATAGTTAGAATTTCCGTGAAACACTCACGAAAAACTTTCGAGGCCAATTCTTCATAAGCTCTCTCGCTATATACATCCCGTAGTGTATCTCTTTTAGATATGCCCCGCTTAACGTAAACTAAGTCTCCTATCGCACTCTTATTCTCTCGTACGATTTCAGCTAGCGACGTTTTAAGTCGGTTGTGCTTATCTAAGTATGTTGTCATATTTTGTAGCTTGAAAAGTAAACCTTTCTGTCATGTGATGTCATTACTGATAACACCCTGTTCATTTCATTCTGTGTAATATGTTCTGGTACCTTTGTCGCTGCCATAGCCACGTCTGATTTCATTTTAATCATAGGTAGTATCTGCATAGCAGCTGGGATGTGCTTGAATACATCTCTTTGTACATCCATATAAGCTAGCCTGTAAGCAATTGCCTCCGCCTCTTTCCTATATAATGATGGGTTACCATCCATATCAGTACAAAGTCCTTTATACCCTACGTGTAATACCTGACCTATATAGATTGGGTCTACTTTTATAGAGTACCTATCTCCTAGAGCCTCTAATGAATAAGGTATATATTCTCCCTCAGCTCTTGTTATTGTTCTTTGCTGGTGGTTGTACATCACGTTCATTCCTGATCTAGATATGAATCCTCTAACGTATGGATTACCTATACCCTGTATATCTAACCAGTCAATAGCATTGGTTTTTGAATCCCATTGATCGCCTGTACTAACGTACAAGATTATAGAAGCGTTACAAGGCAGTATAACTTTACAATCCGCCCCAACTAATGCTTTATGCATATATCGTGCTTTGTACGCGTTTCCGATTTCCTTATAAATGTTATACGCGTGTTCTATGTAGTCACCGTCCTGCATTTCGATATCAAAGTAACTTTTCAGAAGGTATCTCCCGTACATAAAGTCGTACATACCTAAGTGTGGTGCTTCTATATTCATCTTAGTCGTTTAATTGGTTATTCAGTGTGTCTAATCCTCCGTCTCTAAGCGCTGTTGCATTCGCAATGTGTAAGCACTTAATATGTTTCTCCACACCTTTTAGAGCTTCTTTGGTCATTATACATGATTCTTCATCTCTGATTGTACCCGAGATTTCCAAGATTTCGTGTAACATGTAGCCAAAACTCTTATCCAGGTCATTAGATTCAATCTCCTTGGCATCTTTACCTTCCTCTAGAGATACCTCTTGTTGAAGGTACTCTGACATAGTAGACAGATCTATAGTTGTTTTGTATAAGTCTACGCCCTTAGATACCCAGTAACCAGAGATCCCAGGGAATCCTTCCCTAGCGGCTACACAAGCAAACTGACGACACATATTAGATAGTGTTATCAACTTAGGTGATATTAGACTGATGAGGTTACCTTTTTTGGTATTTCCTTTATCTTCTGTTTCTTTTAATACTTCTTCGTAGCTCATAATGCAAATATAGTTATTATTTCTTTACTGTTGTGGTTGTTGTTGTGGTGCTGTCGGTTGTGTGATTAAACCATCCGCCTGTTGATTGGCTAATGGCATAACATTCAGGCTTCTATAGTACCTTATGTACTTTTCTGTTAGTGTATTAATAATCTGAAGTTGTATCGTAGGAGGTGCTGGGTACTCTGTCTCCTCTAGCGAGTATTCCGAGATTACCTGTGAGGGATTGTCATAAATCCCCACTACCTTCATAAATTTTAATCCTATGTACGCAGACATATTGAAGAGCCATATATCCGTAAGACCTGAGTTATCGTGACTACTCAAATCTACCCAAGCAAATGGCCTGTGTCTAGTTGTCATTCTTATTTCGTGATCACGAACCTCGCTCATCCCGTAATACACATCGATAGGATCCCTCAAGTCATTTGTACCTAAGTATAAAACAGGGGATCCTTTACCTAGCCTAGATAGTTTAGGCACACTTATAGAGGGTATAGAATCACCAGGTAAAAAGCATTCACAAGAAGCATTCATAGATCTACACTTAACAGGAACACTAGATTGTGTTTGTGCTAAACTGTTTAAATCTATTTTCTGATTTAGTGATAACGTGTATATTAGTTGTGCCCTGGTTAAGTCTATCTCGTCTATTAATTGAGCTATACTAAATTCCTGATCAGATATTGCACCAGATAGGCCATCCACTACGTGGTTCCTGATTGATGACGCTATTTCGTTGTGTGTCATAATATTTGTTATTGAACAGAGTTATTAATTGCTGCGTTAGTTTGTAGTCTTGGATCCGTGAAATTCTCCAGGATCAATGTAACAGCAACCTTAATGATTTCATTACATACGTACTGAGAATACTCCATCTCTTGAGATGTATCATTAGGTAAATCGCGTTGTGTTTTGGTAAGCTCTACTATACTCGGCTTCTTAAGGTACTCTAAAGATACTGAGGTCAAGGATGTCTTATTAGTCCCACCTACGAATACAATCATATCTCCTTGAGGTTCTGTACCTCCCATAAAACTATGGTAAGGTCTAGTGACATCCGGTTTTAAGTACGCATTGTTTAGAACGCCGTTACCAGCATTAGCTGTCAATCTTTTTGAAACGCTATTACTCTCGAACCCTCTTGGTACACATCGAGCAGATTTAGTGGTCTTTGATGTAGTGTGTACTCCCAGCGCGTGCCAGTAGTCACTAGGCAGCTTAAACCTTATATAATCAAAACCGTACTTCTTACCCATGGTAATAGGTACAGCCGTTTCTGTATAGTTTCCTGAGTAAGCCCCATTAGATCCTGCAGGTGTAAATAACGTATCATATGTCAGTGATATCATATCATCAGACAGTTGCTGGGTTGAAGCGAACAATTGATAGCGTCTATTAAACGATTCTTGAATAGCTTTATTTATTATGTAGTTAAAGTGCTCTAAATGTAGAGAGGGTGACTTTGTCTTTCTCTTCTCTGTTAGAATACTTGTGTAAACCTCTCTTAGTTTCATAATTAGTATTATTATATTCCCTACCTAGAGTGCCAGTATAATTGGTCAGATCCTCCAGGTTATTATAAATTATTTTTAATAAAAAAAGGGGTAGGAATAACCCCACCCCCACCTTTCAGTAATAACAAAAAGTATTAAGCTATAAACAATGCTGCTGTTGTAACAGATGTTGCTTGTAATTTAACTAGTGCTTCAGTTCTTTCGTTACCTACATAAACACCTAATTTAGTAGTTAATGGATCATTTGCTTCTACTAAGATAGCTAATTTAGCTATGTTGTGGATAGTTCCATTAGTTCCTAATTCGTTTTCATGTAAGAATAACGAGAATGCAGATGTGAACGGAGTTCCTGCTAAAGTAGAACCGTGATCTGGTGCTACGAAAGAATGGTTCTCATCATCATGACCTGCGATAGTAAACGAGATGTTTGTATAGTTACCTCTTAAGTCAACCATACTATCTACTGTATCAACACCAAAAATATCCGATGTTGCTGCTGTTGCCATTCTTACAGACTCCTGTAAAAATTTACCTTGACCACGTCCTTCGTAAGAATTAGTGTTAGCTGCACCACCGTTTAAAGGTAATTTAGCTTCGTATCCTAACGCAATTCCAGCTGTCATTCTTGTAAGAGTAACACCTTCTACTGTAGTATCTTCAAAACCTACTACTGACTCAACTAAGATATCAGATGTACTTGATCCTACTGCTACAGTTAATTCCATATCTGCATGGATAAATAACGCCTTGTGAGCTGCATAAGCTGCTGCTATTGCTGTTGCAATTGCTGGAAGAGTAACTGATGTTAATGGTGCTGTACCAAAAACCATACCTCTAGTCTGACCGCTGATACCAGCATGTTGTGACTGGTCTAATCTATCTCTTGTAGATCTTACCTGAATCTTAACTCCGATAGAGTCTCCAATTACAAGTCCTGTTGGTTTAACAGCCGTGAAGTTTTTAGACTCCTTAGATGCTACAACCGCTCTAGCTAATTTGATTGCTTTGATGTTTTTCAACGGGAACGTACCATAACCTGTAATAGCCATTGTATCTGTTAACGCTGTAGGTGCTGCAATTACTGCTCCTGCTGCATTGTAAAACAATACATCTGCACCTGTGTTTAAAACTCTAATTTTTTCTCCTGTACTAAATCCCATAATTAATTAAGTTGTGCCCTTCCTTTAAACCAGTATAAGAAAAGACGGTTTATTTTTTAAATAAAAGTAAGCTGGTGTCCTACTTGGTCCCAATAGTACTTAATTATTCCCGAGTATCAAAATTAAACGCACAAAAAATGCCCTAAAGAGTAATTCCTTAGGGCAACTTTAATTTATATTGTGGTTAACTATTTAATAGTCTCATCCTCTTCTTCACGTAGTTCTTCTAATGATACACCCATCTCACTAAGGTATCCAGCAACATCCAACTTCTTCATTGACCCTGTGTAACCCATACCGATCGCGTGCGCTTTCATATATGCATAACTAGGTTCAATTCCACCTTCAATAACATTAGCTGTAACTGGGGTAGCTTTTATTGGTTCTTTGTAGTACCCAGGATCTGCTTCCATCTCTAGTAATTCTAGAACATCTTCATTAGCTACTAAAAACGCTACTGCAGCACCTTCATTAGTACCTAAAACAAACTTAGAGAATCTTAGAACACCTGAGTCATCTTCAGTAATTTTACCGTCTCTTTTTGCTTTTAAATAAAGTAAGTTTATTTTCATAGACTTATCTCTATAAATATGTAGTATTTTCTTTGGTGTTTCGTCCGCAACAGAAAATAGATACTCCTTGATTACTTCTGGGCTTTCCTTAGACATGTCTAATCCTAAAAGTAATGCTCTATTAACATAGTTAGATGTAGGATCTGCAATGATTCTCCCTCTAGCTTCATGATTTAATTCTACGAGCTTATTAGATTTAGACGCTTCTATTCCTTCGATATGTACGTAGAAAGACGCTTTTGAACTCTGTGCTTCGTCTAATGACATTGCAACTTCTGGTGAGTGCTTAACCCAAGCCCAGTTTAATCTGTCCATAGCTTTAGATAGATCGAATATATGGCCATGACTTGCTTTGATCTTAGCATTGTGTACAGCCTCTTTAGGATCTGAACTCATCTTAACGTAGTGAGGTCTCCCCTTTTTCTCTTCTTCTGATAGGTTGGCAATACCTGCCCACCATGATGTAGTTCCATCCCAAGCAGGTTCTATCCAAACTTCTACCTCTTTATTAATACTTCTAAGCTCTATGATTTTATCACTCATAGTACCGTTTTCCATCTGTTCGATGTCATCTATATTGTTACCACGCATAATTAATATTTTTTGTTACCCTGCAATATTAATCATAATATATGAGTTAACAACAAAAAAGCCCTGGAAAACCAGGGCTTTAATATTAATTATATTTCTTTTATGATTAGAAAATAACAGCTTCCTCTAAGATAAATGCTGCATAAGGGTTAAAAATAACCGCTCCTGAGTATCCCATTAATCCGTAAGCACCACCGTGAGTCATTGATGAAACAACACCACTTGATTTACCGTTGTCTCCACCCATTCCGTGTAAGTTACCTGAAATTAAATCAGCTCCCTCTAACGTGAACATTGAAACATTTGGCGAACCTGTTACAGTATCAGCAGACGTATCTAAAAAGATTCCGTAAGCACCATTTGGTTTCCATGAAGATAATGATCTATCTGGCATGAAGTTTAATGTATTACCTTGGAATGTGTAAGAATTGAAGTCTCCACCAACTTTTACAGTATCTCCTGCAGCTTTCGAGTAGAAAGAAGCTCCTTCACCATTTGGCATGAAGTTTAATCCTGATCTCATTAATCTACCAACTAATGTGTAAAGTCTTTCGTTACAGATAACTGCGTAGATGTTTCCTTTAGATTTAGTCGATTGATCTCTCATAGACTGCATAACGTTATCAAAAATATCCGCTGTTAATACAGAGAACGAATATTTGTTACAACATCTTTCGATTTGTGTAATAACACCGTCTCCCATAGGGATATCTCTACCGTCTTCTTCTTGATCTAAACACTTACCATTGATATCGTAGTTAGTTTCAGAAAATAAACTTGAGTTCTCTCTAGTTTCTAAAAATGCATCTAAACACATTTTCTCTTTTTCATTTAATTTACAGTATGCATCTTTGTTCTTAAGATCATCTCCTTGTAATAAGTAAACATCTTGTAAGATAGCAGCAGAACCTGAATACTCAATCTCTTCTCTGTGAAGAGTTAAATAATTTCTGTGTAATTCTGTGTTAGTTGTATATCTTCTATACCCCTTAGTCGACATTTCTGGGTGATGATTAGAAATGTATCTAGTGCTTTTACCTTTAGCAGCAAAAGCTAAGTTAATACCTCTTGTAAGAGAGTTACCTGTAATAACTACAGTATAATCCCAAACCTTAGTAGTAAGCTTTACTGGCTTTCTAGTAACTCTTAACATTTGACCGTTCTCTAAAGCGAAAACATCATGCTTGTTAAAATATTTTTCTTCTAACTTAATAGAAACAGGTAGTTTCCCTACACCTGCACCAGAGATATCTCCAACAATCTTCACCCTTTTGATTTTATTCGGGTTAACTTTCCACTGCATACTCATAGAGTTGATAGGAGTGAATGAGTTAGGAGCTTGTTTTTTGTTATAGTATACATTGATCAACGCTTCTGTTAAAGTAGTAATTGATAAATGGTCATACATAGTAACCACTGTGTTTAACATGTGGGGCTTATTACCTAACATTGTCCCCATGTTTTGAATTGTAACTGTATCAGAAATATTCTGGTGGACAGTTGATTGGTCAATAATTCTCATATATTTATTATTTGTTTATTTTTCGGGTTTCCCCTTTTGTTTATACAATAAGTACTAAATTTTTTCTAGACTGCAAAATTATTTAGCGTGTAATTCTTCTAAAGTCATCTTTTTAGGTGAATTTGATACCGCTACTGGTACTTTAGTCCCCCTAGAGATATGTGTTTGTGGTGTTCCAGGAACTCCTCTTAACGCTGCTTTCTTTCCTGCCGTATATGCATCTGCTTCTCTCTTAATGTAGTAAGCCTCCATAGTATCGATAACTCCGGGGCCTTTGTTATACATCCAAGCAGCTGTAAATAATTTCTCCGGGTCTTTCATAGCCTCCATGAATGCTGATGTTCCACCCTCACCTACAGGAAGTATCTCACCTAAGATCTCCTCCTTCATCGAATCATCTAATTCCCATGAAGCAGCTGATGTCATATTATCCACAGCGGTAACAACATCAACCATCGCCTCGTTGGTAATGGCAGTCTCTTTATTGAAGTGGTCGTTCTTTCTCTCTAGAACAGATGCTTTTTGAGTAGATATGAACTTTTCTCTTACAGTCTTTACTACACTATCGTAAACAGATGTTTTCTTGAGTTCCTCTATCTCAGCGAAGATATCTTCATCTGATTTTGTAGCATCCGCTTCTACCATAGATATAAACATTATATCCTCCGGAGAGAGCGTCTGATAATCTGTCGCGTCATAATCACCCATAACCTTATCCATATCCGTTTTGGCTGTAGACCTGGCATCTGCTTGATCATTAATAAAATCCTCCGGGGTTTTACCACTCGCTTGGATATCTGCCATAAGTGCTTGGTACTCTTTAGGCACACTAGTATCGTCTACATTCTTAACTAGAGATGTAAGTACGTTGTATTTTGTTTCTTCATCTAACTCATCGAATGGTACACTTTGTACCTCCCCGTCAGGACCTGCAAGATCAATTAAACTCTCTCCTATACCGAAATCGGATAAGAACGAGTCCATACCATCTACTATGGAAGGTTCTCCGGGTACCGGGTCTACCACTGGTTCTGGTGTAGCCGCCGCTACAGGCGTCTCTACTACTGGATCAATGTTTTCTTGTGATGCGTGTAAATCGTCTAATGATTGCATAATTTTTTGTTTTTACTGTTATTACTGAAAGGTTAATATTATAAGTCGGACTCAACACTAGGTCTTAAGTGCATAGCTCCATCAATGTACGCCCCGTACCAAACAGCTTTCTGCCCTCCTAGTACTGTTACGGATGTATTTAGAGCCGGTAATGCACCTGCTGTGAATATGAACGTTGGTGTAAAGGTAAAGATTTTTGGTGATGTATTGTTAGAATTATCTAAAACTAACCAGTGAAGTGATCTATCTTCTGCGTTTATAGGCGCATTAAACGTCACGGGGATCGTATTACCTACAGGTACCACGTATTCCACTCTAGTGTGATCATACATTAAGTTTAGTGTAACTGAAGTGTTACCGTCTAGAATCATAACCCTTCTACTGTCCGTATCAGGGTCTTGAAATACTCTCATTGCGTCTTTATTCCCCGGTGTCTGACCTAGGATGTTGTTAATTATAGGCATATTATTGTATAAATGGTGTGTCTGCTGACACTGGTTTGTTATGGTAATCTGTTAAGTCTATAGGAGGTATACATCCATCGGCGCACTTAACACGACCTATTATTTTCTTCATACATCTCCTTAAAGATTCATTCTCAAGGGGACTACTATTATCGTCATTAGATAGTGACTCTACAATACCTGACAACATAACACTCGCGGTATATAGGTAATCTAGATCCGGGCTATTACCTTTGAAAGGCTCAAGCTTAGCTAGAGTACATTGGATACCCGCCACCACGCTGTTCGCGGTAAGGATATCCACTATATAATCATCTGTAAATCTTACTAACATTTTCCACCTGAATTACATTCTTTCATAACTAAGTCACATACGTCCCTAGCCGAGATAAGAATATTCGATGCATCATGGAACATACCAGAGTTAAACTGAGTCCAAGCACCTAAACGCTTCTGCATTAGTTTTATATACATACTTATCTTACTTTGTCTAAATGCCCCCGATTCACATTCGTTACAGTCTTTCAACAACTCGCTTCTAATAGCCTTGTTTATACCTATTGTAACTAAATGTTGGCTCTCAATAAACCATATAGGGTCGTCAACCATAGCTTGACCTAAATTCGTCTTCATCAAATCTTGCCATTCATCGAATGACGGCGATGCTTTCCAGTTAGTATCATCAGGTCTGGGAGTCAAATCAGGTCCAGATGTAGGTACTTGAATAGTTCCCCCAACACCCGTGATATTAATATAGAATTCCTCTTTTGCAGGCCAATACACAATATCACCTTTAGACGCTCCGTTTACTGGTGGGTTAGTGTATAACCATGTTTTAACAGCACACACGTAAGATGTGTACCATCCGTCTGTATATATCTTACTTCCCACTAAATTAGCCGGTGTAACCGCGAAATAGTGAGGGGCATGATGAAACGCCGTGTATGTGGACGTACCAGGAGTTAGCATTGAGCCAACACTTAAGTAGTTTTTAACTATCGTGTACCCGTGAGAGTGAATATAGTCGGCAGTTTGGTACTGGTCTATATCAGTAAAATCTTGGATCCCGTTAGGCATTGTGTACGTGCTAGGGTTATAAATCCATTCATTAGAGTTGTTGAACCCTGGGATCTGATTTATGTCTGGCCCATTACCCGACTCTATAATAACTGTCTCTAATAGTTTCCCTGTTGGGCAGCTCTTACCGTTATACGTAAGGAAAGTCTTTTTAACAATATCAGTACCTAGCTGGCCAGGTAGTATAGAGTAATTAAGATTATGATCTACTAGCGATAGGTTCCCCGCATCCGCGTCCCATGTTAGAGATGTAGTCTCCACTCCGGGCGTTACACGGTATACAGGATCTTTTAATCCTCCACTAGTGCTTACTGTTTCTACTGTTCTGATATCCATGTTAATCCTTTTTGTACTGGTTTATAAACCTTTTTATATTCTCTATTGATCCGAAATGCTTTATCCACACCCGGTTGAAGATCTGCTGCTCATTCACAGTCACAACAGTCTTACTGTTTAGTTTAATCTTGAATCGTTTCATTGTAATTCGTTTCTTATCTCCGCTGCCTTACCCGAACCTTCTTCCATCTGCTGTTCCTCAAGCTCAAGAAGCTTATCCGTCTTTTCAACATCAGCCGCTAGTTTATTATCATCTGTCTCTTTTCTATCGTTGTAGTGCTTTTCTTTGATATCAAGCATTCTCATCTTAACCTCGATCTCCTTAGATTTGAAGTCATCTCTTTGTTGTTCCAGCTGGTTTATCTTATTAGTAAGCTTAGTTATCTCTTCAGCTGTTGCCTCGCTTTGTTGGATAGACTGATCTACTTGTTGCTGTAATTGTGATGTTGTATCATTAAGTAGCCTTTGTGCTGTCGCACTGCCTTCTACCATATCAATTATAGCTTTAGGAGAATCCTCCATTATAATCTTAACCAATACATCCGACTCTATTAAATTGGACTGTATCAACTGAGGCACTGCCTCGGTGATCCTAAGTAGTTTCTTCTTATCTTCTGTGGAGTCTGTTACGTAAACATTAAAATCTGTATAACAAAAATCCTCCGCCCTGATGTCAAAATAGACTTGTGAGTCGCCTAGGATGTAATAACCACGCTTTCCCTTTTTATATGATATCTTAGCTGCGTTAATAAAGTCACCTATTGTGTGTTCCTGTACTTGTGTCATTAAACTAAATAAATCTTTAGTCATTAACGACACATTCCTTTGACCCATCTTAACGTTACTAACGGCATCTCTAACCTCAGTAGCTTGGTACATGAACCTATTTATACCTGAAAGAACATCTGCCTCTCGTTGTATACCCTCTAGTACCATCTCCAGCTGTTGTAGACTTGCACCGTCAAGTGAAGATGCATATGTCCCATATTGTTGAAACAATTCTGCCCCCGGCTCAGTAGGATCATAAAGTTCCATACCCTGCTTCTTGTAGAATTGGAATGCCATTAATCTTTCTGTAAATGTGTCTCCTAACGCTTTCGGTATAGCGGCCATATTTATTCTAGATCCACTCACACCTGCATTAGCTATAATGTTATCCCTAAAAAATCTTACAATGTCAGACATATCCTGACAATCTTTAAGTGCTAAAGCTGCTGAATAAGGGTTTCCCCCTCTAGCGCCATACTCAAAACCATTGTAAGATAGTGTACAGCTCCAAGGCATTCCCTCACTCCTAGATACGTTTTTACTCCTACCTAGGTTGATGTATACATCAGAATCTATACGGATACCTTCGTACCTGTCTAGTCTCGCGGCGGTATTCTTTACAGTACCTAAACCTGATCTATTCTTTTTATCGTACTCAGATACATTATCCTTGTCTTTATGTGTTATAGATTCTACCGTTTGGTAATCATCCTTATCTTCCTCGTTTACCTCTATGAAGTTGTTCGCTAGGAATTCTACATGATGCACAGCGTGCAGATGCTGTCCGGACGTTCCCTGACCTCCCTCTACTGCTGCATTACCTGTAACCCTAACACCTACTCGTTGTTGGTTTGCTCTAGATAATGATAACCTAGAACTAAGTGCTTCTTTATCTTGGTCACTTAAAGTGTGACCCCACTGACTTAGAACCTCTGATGTAGATAGATATTCGATATGAACAGCGGCTGTAGCGTTTGGTTTATTACCTGTAGATAAGAACTGCTCCCCCGTCTTTTTGTTAGAAAAGAAATTCTCTGGTCTAATCACTGTAAGCTCTGGATCCAACCCAACTCTCTCAACACCTATTTTATAATACCCCTCACCAGCCATTAAAACATCCATAAAGAATAGTTTCATTTTCTGTTTAAAGTTTATAGTTGTGTCAAGACGTAAGAATTTAATTAAACTTCCTGCTGCCTTATCAAATCCAGACATAAATCCTTTGTCTATTTCTGCATCGAACGCCGCGAGCTTTTTAGTTACACGCTCTGAGTATGTCTTGTTCCCTTCCTTGTCTTCTGTACCGTCTAATAGTGTTCCTTCTAACTCACTTAAGAAGAAGTCCATTTTCGCTGATACCTTCTCTGCTACCTTAGCGTCCTCCGAAATACCTATAGACTCGTTATCCGACACACTTAGTGCGTACGTGTAAGTCTCTTCTAATAGTATTCCCAGTAATATATCTATCCTAGGTTTTACCAAGGATACCATCTTCACAGATATGGGTGTAGAAATACCAAAAACCTCTTCTAGGTAATTGAATTCCTCTGAGTCCCTTATACCACTATACAGATTTCTCGCTGTATGTATGTGGGGTTTAGCTATAACTAAAGTATTTATGTAGTGATCTACATTGTTCTTCAGGTACGTAAAATCGTTCTTCTGTGCCTCAGTAAATTTAGTGTCGTCAGTATAATGACGTGTGCCGTTATGCTCGTTCATCTACAGATTACTTTTTAAATGTGAATAGCGCTTGGTGATCGTGCAGTACCTTAAGTCTGTCTGCAATTAAATCACCTGAGTAGGGGTCAAACGCGATGTTATCTCCTACAACTAGTTTAGTAACTTTCTCTCCTACAGACACAACAGTCCCTCTTTGGGTTGCTTGATCTCTCGGGTTCGCTGCTGAATCATCAAAAACACCGTCTCTTACAAGACCTTCTTCGTGTATTTCAATCAACACTCTATCCTCTGTAGGTTGAATTTCTTCCTTCTTCATATTGTAAATATCTTTTACTTTTGCTAATACCATAGGAGTTCTTAAAACTTTAGTTAAATAAGAATCTGTATCTATATGGTAACCAGAAAGTTGGTTTATAATAACCTGGTCTCCCGGGATATATGATTTATCGCCACAACTTAAGACACTTCCCATATAATAGGCTGAGTGTAACTTGTTAGCAACAGGCGCATCACCGATAATAACCCCACCTTCCTCAGTTGGAGTCTTAAGAATTTCTACTACTGTGTGATCGCCTAAAGCAACCACGGAATCTTTATTTATCGACATACGTTATAATTTTCTTGTTTTTACAATGATACTAAATATAAGGCAACTGGAGAAATATTTACTAAACATTCTCCCATGTCACTCCACCATGCTCATTAAATCGTTTAGCCATGTCAGATACCATGTTAGCTTTAGCGTCCTGAACACGTTTAATATTGTTAGGGATCTCTCCACGTCTTTTTATCCCGTTTTCATCTTTATATATACCGAATAATTTAAACCCAGACGCTGAGGTCTCCACTGGGGGTTTAGCTACAACAACTAAATCCTCATCTAGTAATTCACAAAGACCCATAGCTATGACTAAATCGGAGGGTGTTCTATTCTCTCTATTGTACGCCTGTAACTGTGTTAAGGCTTCTGGAAACCAAATGTCGCTACAATTATCATTTATGTAATCAGCTACTTTCTGATCTTGATAATCTATGATCCCTGATCCTGTGGTAGTACCTATCAATGTTGACGCTTTCTTCTTATCTGTTTTCGGTAGGTTTATAGCTGTTCTACGAGCGAATTTATGTAGAAACCCTTCGGATTCAAAGTATATTTTTATACCCACCTTAGTGAATTCCAGGTTTATCTGTGCATTAAAGTACATAGAAAGTTTTAGTGTATTCTCCCAGTCATCCCTAACGTTGTTAGATCTTTTATTATAAAGACCTACGTATATATTAGATGTTGTACTGAAATAACTTCCCTCTAGGAACCTCTTCTTAACCATAGCACAAAGCTCTGATCCTGTAGTAGAGTTGGTGGCCGCGGAAGAATCCGAGTTACCTTGATCTATACTATCACATCCTATAATGTACAGATTCTCTATTGGATTAGGGTATTTATCAGGGTTGGTCAACCATACAGGATGCTCCATTATCTTCATATCCCCCACGTTACTGTCCTCCCATTTAACTCCAAGTCTTTCTCCGTTAGGTCCTTTAACCCAAGTAAGAAACCCTCTAATAGGTTTAGACACTTCATCCTCAGTACCAAACTGTATTTTAGACTGCTGTGTAGCTATTTTATCTTGATCAAATATGTTTGATCCGTTTTGCATAAACATCTCTGTTGGATTAGTTGGGTACTCCTGTACTTCCCCCATATATGCAACGGCGTCTGATTTCACCGCTTTTCTTTTAGCTGCTGACGTTAGTAGTGATTTAGTGATGTCCGGTGTTCCTGTTCTCTCCCAATGACCCGCCATCTTAAGTTGTACTGGTATAAACGCACCACAACCACGATCACCCATCTCTGGCCAATCGTTTACCTTTAGTATATTGTACGCATCAGGGTTAGTGAATACATCACGAGCCTCGTCGTTATTAACAGACCCTCCTGTCCCAGTATATAGCACGGTACATTTTTTGTACGTACCTCCAATGAACCACGAACCCTTACTCCCGGCGATAACCCCTTTAAGATTACCTTTATGTGTTTTAGGTGGAAACGCTGCGAACTCCTCTATATGCTGAATATTTGGTCTACTACCTCTTGTTTTATCTGTACTCTTATCGTAAATAATTTTTTCTATAAGAGATTTATACCCTCGTTTCTTCTCATCACCGCTGGAATCTATAAACGTTTCACCAGATAGTTTCTTATCTCCTGTATCCGAAATTCTTTTATGTTTTAATGGGGGATGTTTCTCCTCTACAAGATCTAAACAATCCACCACTTTTCTCCATGCCTCATTGGTCATGTGTGAGTCTGTACTCGTCACTAACGTGTGAGTCTTCTTAAATATTCTGTAATATTGGTCTATGATAGATATAATCGCGTACGACTTACCTATACCCCTGGAACCCATTAGAGCAAAATCCTTTCCTGTTAATATAGCTTTATAGATCAAATCAAATATGTACCTGTCTATTGTGCAGTACGTTGGACTTCCCATAATTTCACCTAAAGGCTTTCCGTTTTTATCCGATTTGATAACAGGGAAAACGAATAGATTAAGCCAGTACATGTAGAGCGGATTATAATACTCGTCATCTATCCACACACCGTGCTTGCAGTACTTAAGTATTTCCTTGTAAAAATCAAGCATCTCCTCAGAGTGCTCATCAACATTAGGTCTATCGGCCCAGGCGCGTAGCTTTTTAGGTAATTTCCTGAACACCAGGTAATCAGCAAGTCTTACTTCCTCTTCTCCAGTCCATACGCCGGTTAAGCGCTCCGAACTATTAGTTACGTCGAAGGTATCATTATATACTCTACCATTCTCACGCTTTAAAAAGTCTAGGTCAAACCTGTCGTACTTATTTACCGCTCTTATAGTATACTTTCTTTTGGGCCCGTTTAAGGTTTCCCCAATCGTTTCGTCCAATTTACTCATCTTTATCCTCCTCATTAAAATGACCTGACTCTATAGCAGAAGAAGATCTTCCACCTCTAATACGTCCTGCGCCCTGTATTTGGCTCGCTGTCTTAATAGATGCTAGTTTGTACGTGGCGTATTTATTTATTTGTGCTGCGAAACTATCTAGTATCTTATCATTAGATACAAACTTCTCTATAGCCCCCGTTTCATCAACTACAGTATGAATAACCGGTTTAGTTCGTGCTAATAGAGCTCTAATCTCATCTATTTTATCATCGAACGTATTTCCTCCTCTTTCTACAGCGGTTTCATTGAAAAAGTTGTAAGCATTGAATCCTTCATGAATATGTTCCACCTCTTCTTTGGTGAAAACATTATTTTTCCCAAAGACCCTGTTTTCTGATTTCTTCTCTTTGATCAGGAAGTCTACATTAGAGTACGGATTATCTGTGGATAACTCACAGCAGTAGAATATATGTAATAACATGTCCATACCACGACCCCCAGGATACTTGTCCAAGATACTAGTGAACTCCTTCATAAGTACTACGGATTTATCAAGTACTATTTTACCTCTGCTTAATGTAAACTTTAACATATGTGTATATTAGTGATTCCGCCAAAGGTAATCATAATATTAATAAAAAGCAAAGAGGGCCGTTAAGCCCTCCTGATATTATTTTTGTGTCATAGCCTTACCGGATCCGGTAGCCAATGTAACGCCTACTATAGCTTTGTATATATTGGGGTTACTCATACTGAATTTACCATTGTTCCCAAGCATGGATTTTGGTATATTGGAGTAAGGTGCTACCTGTATCTCTCCGGTTGCAAGAAAATCCCTCCCAGGTTGAATACTACCATTACCTCTATGTTTACCCAATGCTGCCTCTAATTTTCTATGATCTTGGAATATCTGTTCCTGAAGCTGTCTACGCTGTACTTCTGGTAATCTAACCTCCTTTGCCGTCTTGTTCATAAAGCTAAGTTTCTTGTGCATGTACTCCTGTAATTGTAGCCCATCTACTTGTTTAGTATTAGAGTTGTGGTATAAGGAATATAGTGTGCTTTCTGGGTTATATTTGCTCTTTTGCATATATACTCCTGCGTATGACCTCTCAGGAGAGGAGTATACACCCCTACCTAGTAGTTCACCTCGTGGCGCTGTGGGATCTGTATGTAAGCCTGTTTGGTGAGTAAACGAATCAAATTTATTTTTGGATCCATGGAAGTTAGTCTGTATATTACCTTTAGCATCACGAACAGGGTTGGGGAAGGCTTTAGCAAAATTTCTACTTCTCTGCTCAACAAACTGTGCTTTAATCGCCTCACTAGGGGACATTGTTACCCCATGCGAACTTAGATCCTCAATAGTAGGGCTACTGCCTTTAAATGTACTACCATCAGCGTTCTTCATCCAGGTACCATCAGCCTTAGCAACAGCCTCGATCTCTCCGTACTCCCTAAGTAATGGTTTGTCGTTTAAGATCTCTTTATTCCATTTACCCCAATCTAGTGAGGTTTCTGGTATCTCTGATCCCTTAGGCAGTGACTTATACTTGCTGGAAGGTTTATAATCTGTCACATCTTTATACCACTTATTCCACTCTGGTAATGTTTGTGGGGGTGTTTTTACAGCCTTAGGCGTTAACATCCCTCGTCTACGCTTTAGTAAGTCATAGTATGGGTTTTTTGCTACAAACTCAGGTGTTAGGTGTCTGGGGGTACTACTTTTAACTACACCTTTAACGCTATTTAAGGGCGCCTTTACGTCGCGGACAAACTTCAGGTTATCATAATAAGCCTTTTGATTTCTTAGCTTCTTTGTTAAGAACCCTGGTACTGCATCTACAGCCTCATCTAATGCGATGTCTTTGACTGTCTCTTTAGCTAACTTATTCCTATACGCTTTAGCAATTATAGCTTTACGACTTCTATTAGCTATTACCTTCCACGCTGTGCTCGCAAGTGCTGCAGGAGGCACAAAGGGTATTGCACCCATTAAATTTACTACACCCCCTACGACATCCCCCTCTTTAAACGAATCGTGAGATTTAAACCCATGATCAGCCCAAGAATAGGGGTTTATCACCTCTAGTACACTAGTAAGCATATTGTCCTCATCAACAAGTCCAGAGTATTGTAAGGGGTTAGCCCACTTATGTAATCTAGTTCTTTGTCTTTGATACTCAGTTAGTGGTGCGCCGGGGTTACTCATAATCGGTGTAACCATATTATTTCCATCCTCAACCATCTTTTGTCTGGCTTTCTCTTTGGCCTCCTTAGCAGTCATCTTCTTTATAATAGAAGGTTTAACTACGTGAGTACTCTCAGATCTGTTAAGTTGAGGGTCGTCCAGTTCTGGGGTATATTTTATTGTGGGTATACTGCGAATATCTGTAGGTACCTTAACTCTAGCCTCCTCTTTGATATACGCGTGAGACGCAGATGTTAAGGGAGTCAATCTTGGTTTATACCTCTGCTGAGTTCCCAAAGGGGTGACTACAGCAGTTTTAGGTTTAACTGGCTCTACTACTTGGTACGTCTGTATATTTCGTTGTTTCATAGTAATTTTGATATGGGATATAAAACAGGGGCCGAAACCCCTGTATTAAACAATCTAACTTATACGTTTACTCATCACCTCTTTGGTAGTAGCGTTCTTGCGCTTCTTTCATCGCAAGTTTCTCCGCTTGGATGGCTTGGTAATTCAAGGCTGCGTTCCCGCTTAGGTATCTCATCCCATTTCTCTTAGATCCTCCTGCGTAATCCGCCGGTACTACTTGGTAACTAGGTACAGGTACTCCCTTTCCTTCCCATTCTCCACGACCTATATTGGCGTGCCTCATATTTTGCTCTAATTCGTAGTTGTTTGCGTACGTACCTGTGTAGTTTTTTACACCAAACCTTGTAGCCAATGCAGGTAAGTCTCTACCACCCTCTACTGTTCCATACTGATCCGTGATATATTTTCCTATACGTTCTTCGCCTCTTAGTCTATAAGCCTCTGCTTTTGCTGCCTTCTCTTCCATTGTTAATACAGGCTGTTTACGTTTATAAGCCGCTATCTTTGCGTCTCTTTTTGCTGCTCCGGCTACTCTTGCTGCTTCTATCTGTTCTGCTGTTAATAAATCAGGAGTTCCCCCTACTTGGTACATTGCTATCTTTCTTGTTTTCATACTTTTTATGTTTACTGTTTGTTATTACTTATTTGTTATTGCTCTTAATAATATTTTTCTGCTTTCTGTACGTCGTTTCATAGGTTGTTTAACACCGTTTTTGTCCTTGTACGTGGTTCTTACTTGATTTGTTGCGTTTTCCCACTCCCCTTTAGATAATAATTGGATCAAAGTTTTAAACGCACTCACAGTACCTACATTAAATGCTATATCAGCTAGAACAGATTTAGCTCCTCCTGGAAGGTCTTTATATGGTATAGCGCTAGCGTTTCCAGCAGTTTGCTTATTATATGTCGCCTCTGATTTTGCTAGGAACTTCGCCCAATCTTTTCTTGCTAACTCATATACATCCTTATCAGACATGTTCTGATACTTAGCTATAACGTCAGCCTTCTCTGCTGCATTATACTTATGCATATCTTTAGAGCTGATCAACTGGTGACCAAACCCAACATCTAAACTACCTGCCTTTGTCTCGTACGCATTCCAAGTACCATTCTTTCTGCCCGTTAAAGATGATGTCTCCTGGAACAATGTATTCCTAAACGCGTCATCTGTAGTTGAGTTTAAACCCAATCCTTTCGGCTCACGGAATGAATTCATTAAAGCGGATGCATAATCCCCTTCCCCTGTGTATATTGTACCATCCATAAGCTTAGCACCTAGTGCTCTTGCCTGTTCCTTTAACTTAGTAGTTGCAGGATCCAACACTTCAACAGTACGTGACATATTCTTAGCCTTAACCTTATCAGGGATATTCTCGATCTCCACATCTTCCTCTAGGTCTTCCTCGTCTATAAGTGTGACAGGTGCATGGATTACTTCCACTGCTTCCTTAGACTCTACCTCCGGTTCAGCGTCAGTTGTTTCTGCCTCCGCGTCGTCCTCTATATAGAAATTCTTAGCTCCTGCTATAGTTAGTCCCATATCATGTCTTGCCCTTGCTTTTCTAACTAATGGATTATGAAGGATTCCGTTCCCTCCATACTCTGAATTATGTAGTTGTGCACTAACAGACAAACCATTAGGATCAACAGCTCCAAACTCACCAGTACTATCATCGATAGTGTACCTAGCACCACTCTTCTGAACCGTATCGATCCCATCCAAACTCGCTAAAGTCAGAGTACCTCTACGAGTATACGCCTCCTTGTCAACATCATACATAGTCTCATCCTCTCTTAAAGAGTTTCTATATGCCTCAACATCGATATTTCTAACCTTTTTCTTCATGTATATTGTATTTTATACTTATCCCACTTTGTTTCTGCTTCCTCAACTGGTGACACCTTCCTTCTATACTTATCACGTATATTCTCTGGCTGCTCCCTCTGCTGACTCTTCACACCCATATTTACTTTAGGTGCATCAGAATATGTCTCCATACGCCCATCATTCAATTTGTGTAGATCGTTTAAATTCATCAAGCAAATGTACTTAAATTAATCTTAATATCAAATAAGTTAGTAATTTCAGGATACACGTCACCTATAACCCCTGCAGTATAGCAGGTGAGGCATCACATAACCTTTAATATAGAATACAAAAGCCTCTAACTTTCATACACTGTAATAAGTATATAACATGAGCTCTGATCTAAAGCATTTGTGCCCCTGACCTGTACAACACAGGTATATAGTCTCGATAGCACAGACATATATTTCTCACTCTACAATTATTCAGTTTTCGGCATCAGCCTTATCTGCAGGTGCTGAGTCATTAGGTGTAAATGATACTCAGTCTTATTATCGTAGTCTTTAAATCAGTAAATAATAGAGAGGCTTTTATCCAGTGTTTTATACGGACTTACTGTAGATCCTACCTCCCTAATGTCCCTCACACACCCATAAACAGGCATAAGTAGTCAAACTACTCCCCAGGGTGAGGCATCCCAGGTAGCTTACCATATCTGATAGCTGGGCAAATGTAGACAATATATTTATAGTTAAGCAAAAATTTTTATTTTTTTTTACGCAGAAAATAATTTTATTTTTGTGATAGGCATAAAGGGGCACATAGTTGAGACACCCCCCTATGTTTTTCTTGGGGAACGACACCACTTTTTCATAATTCCTCCTGGAGAATTGACACCATTCCATTGCCATGTTTAATTTTACTTGTATTCAGTCGGTGATGACTCGCTTTGTATCTGCTACTTGTACTATACTTACTCCTGGTATTAATATATTTGAGACGAGCATGGCTGAACATACTGATTCAACATCCTATCATATAATAATATCTACCCACTAAGTACCCACCCCCCTTAATATTTAATTTAAACTAAACAAAATATACGATCATGAAAAACATTACAATTAGTACTCGCCCCTTCTCTGCATTAACTTCTACAAACGTGGTAGCTACTGCTATACTATCTGCATCAGACGTACAAAATCCTGACATGTACACAGAGGTTTTGACTTCTTATATAGTAACATCTCTATTCCCTAATACTCCTATTGACTTAGCTCTTGACAGAGCTATCGATATGCAGGATGCTCATATGTACATAGACGCTTGCAACTCTACTAATGCTATAAACATATACCGTGAGCTGTATAAATGTGAGTACGACTATGCAGTATAATATGATGTCCAATTAACATTACTTCCCCTCGCTGCGCTCGGCACTGAGGGTTTGCTTGACTAATGACACCACAGATGGCCCTGTTTAAATTTACTAGAACACATTAATAGGTTGTGGCTTACCACTATATATTATGAAACATTCAAGAGAAGTACTAGTCGCCGTAGTAACCGCGGACGATTTAGCAGTGTATAAGTATGGTTACGGACTTGATAAGTCACAAGAATATTGGTGGGAAGACGCTCAAAAGGATGAGCTATGTCCCCTAGATATGGGCACTGAGTATACTGTGTTAGGTATATCAGTATCGGATACAGGTACCAAGGTAACCCTAGAAGGATACGCTGAACCCGTTAGTCTAGAGCACCTTCATATAGTTAAGCGTGATATGGAACGTAGGTCGCGTGAGGCTTATAGTTCTATAGACGTGGCTACTATAACAGCTGAACTATCCAAGACACAAGGAAGTCTATTAGAAGTGTGGGATATCCTGGATACCAACAGGTACAAAGACTTTAGTAATGGTCTACTATCTGAATCTGTGATAGGTTTAGATATACCTAGTATCCCAATCAATACACTACTATGTACGTCTCCGTTCATTAACGAGCTATACATTTAATATCGAAACACAGGTCACACTGTGTCTAACGCGTTGGCAAACGTTACTGATGAGATGCCACTAAACGGTCATGTACGTACCATGAACAATCAAATGAAACTATTAATCAGATTATTATCAGCCTGGTCTATCTATGTATTCAC